>MDTG01037507.1_pt1 | contig 16739 bp, 16 predicted proteins | sample 811421 | NCBI WGS metagenome assembly MDTG01 (sample SAMN05326645, study PRJNA326480) | marine metagenome | isolation source: seawater | place: Pacific Ocean: South East | collected 2011
ACTATAAACGGACCGGCACCGATGATACTTGCTTTCTTCATGAATACCGTGATTGATCAGCAAGTTGAAATTTATCTTAAAGAAAAGAACCTATGGAGCGAAGCTGAGCTCAAAATACGTAATTTTTTTAAAGGCAAAAAAAGACCAACTTACAAAGGAAAATTGCCAGAGGGTCACAATGGCCTAGGTTTAGCTATGTTAGGTATAACTGGTGATAAATTAGTTGAGAATAAGGTTTATTCAAAAATTAAAGCAGCTGCTCTATCGTCAGTTCGTGGAACTGTTCAGGCAGATATTCTCAAAGAAGATCAGGCGCAAAATACTTGCATTTTTTCTACAAATTTTGCAATGCGGTTGATGGGTGACGTACAGGAGTACTTTATTGAAAACAAGATATCAAATTATTACAGTGTTTCAGTTAGTGGTTATCATATCGCAGAAGCAGGCGCGAACCCAATTTCACAGTTAGCGTTTACTCTATCAAATGGTTTTACTTTAGTAGAATATTACTTATCGAGAGGAATGAAAATAGACGATTTTGTGTCAAATTTCAGTTTTTTCTTTTCGAATGGCATGGACCCTGAATATGCTGTGATGGGAAGAGTTGCTCGACGTATTTGGGCCAGAGCAATGAAAGAAAGATATGACGCGAACCCACGAAGCCAGATGCTTAAGTATCATATTCAGACATCTGGGCGCAGCTTACATGCACAAGAGATGAGCTTCAACGATATTCGTACTACCCTACAAGCATTGTATGCAATATTCGATAATACGAATAGCCTGCATACGAATGCATATGATGAAGCTATTACTACACCAACATCTGAGTCAGTTCGACGCGCTATGGCAATACAGTTAATTATTAACCGTGAATTTGGCCTAAATTTCTGTGAAAACCCATGGCAAGGATCGTTTATAGTTGAGCAATTGACGGATCTTGTAGAAGAGGCAGTCTACAAAGAATTTGATAGAATTTCTGAGCGTGGAGGAGTTTTAGGAGCAATGGATACCATGTACCAAAGAGGTAAAATTCAAGAGGAAAGTATGATTTATGAACACAAAAAACATGACGGTAGTCTTCCATTGATAGGTATTAATACTTTCTTGCCGAGCCAAGAGGAAAGAGAGATCATAGAGGGACGTGAGTTAGCAAGATCTGACAGTATTGAAAAGCAACTCCAGGTTGATGTATTAAAGGCATATACTAGGCTTAATAAAGTTACCGCAGATAAGTCAATTAGTGATTTGCAGAAAGCGGCGTTGAATCAAGAAAATACATTTTCTTACCTCATGGAAGCTGCTAAATACAACTCTCTAGGACAATTAAGTTCAGCTTTATATAACATTGGTGGATTATATAGGCGTAATATGTAAATTGTAGGGTATATATATTTTTATAAGAACATAAAGGCCTAAAAGTCATGTAGTTTTCATTGGAATTTGTGTACAATTTAAGATTATAATTTCTTGTTTTTTTAATAAAAATTTATTGTGTGACACGGATGTTTGATAAAAACCGAACTATAGAGAATTTTGATCCTGAAATCTGGGGATCGATGAAAAGTGAGTCGAAACGTCAAGAAGACCACATCGAGCTCATCGCATCGGAAAATTATACCAGTCCAGCTGTAATGGCTGCACAAGGATCAAAGCTAACTAATAAGTATGCTGAAGGATACCCCAGTAAACGTTATTATGGTGGTTGTGAATTTGTTGACCAAACAGAAGAACTTGCTATCAAAAGAGCGAAAGAGCTCTTTGGGGTAAATTTCGCAAATGTTCAGCCCCACTCTGGATCACAAGCAAATTCTGCCGTGTTCTTAGCTCTTTGTTCAGCGGGTGATACTATACTTGGCATGAGCTTAGATGCTGGCGGCCACTTAACCCATGGGGCAAAACCTAGCTTTTCAGGGAAAATTTATAATTCTGTCCAATATGGATTAAATCCAGAAACTGGTCTAGTTGATTATAATGAAATAGAAAAATTGGCAATCCAATGCAAACCTAAGTTGATCATAGCTGGATTTTCTGCTTACTCCGGTATTTTGGATTGGAGACGTTTTAGAGAAATCGCCGATGAAGTGGAAGCTTACCTCTTAGTTGATATGGCACATGTATCAGGTTTAGTTGCTGCAGGTGTTTATCCTAGCCCGATTCCTTTTGCTGACGCTGTTACATCGACTACGCATAAGACGCTACGCGGTCCACGTGGTGGAATTATCTTGACCAATAATGAAGATTTAGCGAAAAAGTTTAATTCCGCTATATTTCCTGGTGGTCAAGGAGGCCCCTTGTGCCATGTTATAGCTGCTAAGGCTATTTCTTTTAAAGAGGCTCTAACTAAAGAATTCAAAGTTTATCAACAACAAGTATTAAAAAATGCAAAAGCAATGGCAGCTACCTTTATAGAAAGAAAAATTAAAATAGTATCCGGTGGAACTGAAAACCATCTTATGTTAGTTGATCTTATTGGCAAAGAATACACTGGAAAAGATGCTGACGAAGCTCTAGGCGAAGCATTCATAACTGTTAATAAGAACGCTGTTCCTAACGATCCTCGTTCGCCTTTTGTAACCTCTGGATTAAGGATAGGCACACCCGCCATCACGACCCGGGGGTTCACAGAGTTAGAATCAACGCAACTTGCTCATTGGATATGCGATGTTCTTAATAGCTTGGAAGATGGAACCTCAGATATAATAATTCCAGAAGTAAAAAACAAAGTTCTCGAGCTATGCGGTAGGTTCCCTGTATATAGCTAATAAATTTTATCAATTGTGATATCTTAACTTAAATGCTTTAACCTCTGACAGATCTTGCGATGCCGAGAGATCATTTCAATGTGGTATAATCTTACTTTATTTATTTAAATAAAGAGATTTTTATGTATTGTCCTTTTTGTGGTGCAGAAGATACCAAGGTTATTGACTCTCGGCTTGTTTCAGAGGGGGGTCAAGTTAGACGTAGACGCGAATGCACATCATGTCGTGAGCGTTTCACAACATATGAACTTGCTGAGTTAGTTATGCCAAGGGTGATAAAAAGTGATGAAACACGTGAACCATATGACGAAGAAAAACTTAGGGCAGGTCTTCTACGGGCTCTTGAGAAACGCCCGGTGAGTATCGATGAAATTGAAGATGCAATATCACATATTCAGCACAGCTTGAGAGCAACTGGAGAAAGGGAGATAACCTCAAGAATGGTTGGGGAAAGAGTCATGTCTGAGTTAAGGGAGCTTGACGAAGTTGCATACGTTCGTTTTGCGTCTGTTTACCGTAGCTTCCAAGATCTTAGTGAATTTAGAGCTGAGCTTGATCGTTTAGAAAAAAAAGGATCCGAAAAGACTAGGAATTAATTTTATATGAAGAACATAAAGGGCCCAGATAGCGAAGATCTTCAGATGATGGCTAAAGCATTGAGACTAGCTCTAAAAGGTAAAAATACATGCATGCCGAATCCATCTGTTGGTTGTGTTCTTGCAAAAAATGGGAAGATTATTGGTGAAGGGTGGCATCTAATAGCTGGCCAAGATCATGCTGAAATAAACGCACTTAAGTCTTTAAGTGGGCCCTCTATTGACGCCACAGCCTATATTACACTTGAACCATGCAATCATAAGGGAAAAACTGGACCCTGTGTAGATGCCCTAGTAAGAGCTGGGATTAAGAGAGTTGTATATGGTATGGCTGATCCTAATCCAATTGTAAGCGGTCAAGGTCTTTTAAAATTGAAAGAGGCCGGCATTTCAGTTGAGGGTCCTTTACTAGAATCTGAAGCCCGGCTTCTTAATCCTGGCTATATTAAAAGACATCAACTAGGTCTGCCTAGAATAACCATTAAGCTTGCAATGAGCTTAGATGGTCGTACCGCAATGGGCGATGGGAAGAGTCAGTGGATTACTGGAGTGCATGCTCGGGAAGATGTTCAGAAATTGAGAGCTCAAAATTGCGCTATAATTACTGGTATTGGCACCGTTTTGCATGATGATCCGTCATTGTCAGTTAGATATAAAAATGTAACCTCGATATCAAAAAATTTACTAAGGCCAAAACAACCGCTTTTAGTTGTTGTTGATAGCAAACTTAAATTACCAAAAGATGCAAAAATTTTAACAGGACTTGGGACTGTTCTTATTGCTACAGCAACAGAGAGTAAATATTCAAATATAAAAAATCTTGAGACAGTATGCATACCAGATAGCTCTGGAAAAGTTGACCTCTTAAAATTAATGAAATTATTAGCTAAAAAAGAATGCAATAATGTTCTTATTGAATCAGGACCAATATTGGCAGGTGCCTTTATGCAATTAAATTTAGTGGACGAACTTGTACTTTATATGGCGCCTAAGCTTTTAGGTAATATAGCAAGACCGTTACTTAGTCTTCCATTTACTCATTTAAACCAAGGTATAGAATTAGATATTAAAGACATAAGACAAGTGGGCGTTGACACGCGTATAACTGCGCATATAAAAAATAAAGTTTTAATGTAGAGAAATAATAAATATGTTTACCGGTATCATAGAAGAAGTAGGAGAGATTATTGCTCTAGAACAATGTAAGGGTGATATTAAGTTGCGTGTAAAAACAAACCAACTGAATGTATCAAAAATTCAGCTTGGGGATAGTATAGCAACCAATGGTGTTTGTTTAACCGTTGCACGGTTGTGTCAGGACGGATACGAGTCAGATGTTTCTTCTGAGACGCTATCAGTTACTTCCATCGAAAATTGGAGTATCGGTACTAAAGTTAATCTTGAGCGCTCACTTACTATAGATATGAGGCTCGGCGGCCATTTAGTTCTTGGCCATGTTGATGGTATAGGTGAGGTTGTAGACCGTTTCTCAGATGCTCGTTCCGAACGCTTTCGACTACGTGCACCAGCAAAATTAGCGAAATATATTGCGCAGAAAGGATCAATTACTATTGATGGAATAAGTTTGACCGTTAATAAAATTGAAAAGTTAGAATTTGAATTAAATATCGTTCCTTATACCCTCGAGCACACTGCAATGAACACTTACAAGAAAGGAACAAGAGTAAATATAGAAGTAGATGTAATTGCTCGTTATGTGGAACGACTTATGCAAAGTGAAAAAAGGCATGACTGAATAGTCCTTTTTATAGTAAGAAATTCCAATGGTTTTTAAATTTTGGTTTGAACATTATTATGAAGATAAATAGTACAGAAGAAATACTTGAAGATATTCGGCAAGGTAAAATGGTCATCCTCATGGACGATGAAAATCGTGAAAATGAGGGTGACTTAATTATAGCTGCGACTATGGTTGAGCCAGAAGATATAAATTTTATGGCAACTCACGGACGCGGATTAATCTGCTTAACGTTAACAGAACAAAGATGTAGGCAATTAGATCTACCTTTGATGGTCAGTGTAAACAGGGCAAGCCGTGCTACAAATTTTACTGTCTCTATTGAAGCTGCATCTGGTATAACAACAGGTATATCTGCTGCGGATAGAGCCCGTACAATACGGGCAGCAGTTGCTGATAGCGCGATGAAGAAAGATATTGTCCAGCCGGGCCATATATTTCCTCTTCAGGCAGAAGCTGGCGGCGTTCTATGTCGAGCAGGCCATACTGAAGCTGGGTGTGATTTAGCTAGAATAGCTGGCTTAGAGGCAGCTGCGGTAATAGTTGAAATTATGAATGAAGACGGCACTATGGCTCGCCGAGGTGATCTTGCTGTTTTTGCGAAAAAACACAACCTCAAAATAGGCACCATTGCTGATTTAATCCATTATCGTTTGGTAACCGAAAAAACTATTGACTGCATAAGTAAAAGAAATATAACAACAGAGTATGGAAATTTTATTCTTCACACCTATCTAGATATAGTTCGCAATGAAAAACATTTTGCTCTAGTTATGGGTGATATTTCCCAGGGAGAACCCCCGCTTGTAAGAGTCCATATTAATAAATCCGCCAGAGACCTATTTGGTATTGAGTCACCGGCAGGCTATAAAAACTGGACTTTGTCCAGTGCGATGAAAAAAGTTGCAGAAGAGGAAAAAGGAGTGGTCGTCTTTCTTTATTATCCAGAGAATGCGGATGACATAGATTCCGGCATTGATGAAATTATTAGCCCAACACCAAAAAAAGCCAGTGATGTTGTTTACCAGCAAGTAGGCACAGGTTCACAAATTTTAATGAATCTTGGGGTGCATAAAATGAGGTTACTGAGTGCACCTTTTAGGTTCATAGCAATTTCTGGATTTGATCTAGAAGTTGTAGAGTATATAAGTTGCGAATAATGTTTGCTCTGAATAGTTAGTTTAAAAAAGTGCTTTGTATAAAATATCGAGGATCTAGAAATGAGCATAAAATATATCGGTAAAAATAATACTTTAAAAGTAAATATAGATCAGACGACTGATATTCGCATTGCTATAGTTGCATCTAATTGGAATTCTAATATTACTGATAATCTTATTGAAGGCGCAAAGTTTTCATTGAAAAGCTCAGGGGTTCCCAAAAAAAATATTGATATATTTAGAGTCCCGGGCGCATTTGAATTACCGCTTGCTTGTCAAAAATTAACTACCCGCTCAAAAATATCAAGATATGAGGGTATTATTGCTCTTGGTTGTGTGGTTCGTGGAGAAACTCCACACTTCGATTATGTATGCCAAGAGACAACAAGAGGTCTAGGAGAAGTAGCCCTTAAGACTAATATACCAGTTGGCTTCGGGCTTTTGACTGTAGACAATCTTGCTCAGGCTAGACATCGCGCCTGTTTACCAGAAGAATCTGTCGCATTGGTTCAAAGTAATAAGGGGCAAGAAGCAGCAGATGCAGTGCTAGCAATGATCAACTTATTTATTTGATTAAGGGGGCTTCGATGTTTTTACCTTCCACAAGAAAAAAAGCTAGAGAGCTTTTGGTTCAAGCCCTTTATCAAGAGTCAGTATCAGGTGCAGAAGCAAGTGTCATAGAAGCAGAGTTTTCAGCTAACAATAATATGAGAAAGGTAGATATCGAATTTTTTAGTGAATTACTTCACGGCATCATAAATAAACCAGAGGAGATAGATTCTACTTATACAAAATATCTTGATCGGGAGTCCTTTAGTTTGGATCTTATATCTAAGGTTCTTTTAAGAATTGGCTCGTATGAGTTATGTTTTAGAATTGATATCCCATATAAAGTAGCAATCAATGAAGCTGTGAATTTAGCGAAAAAATTTGGACCAACTGGTACTTATAAATATGTTAATAGAATTCTTGATATGGTGGCGCTTGAAAATCGTGCTATTGAAATGAAAAATAAGGTAATTGAAAAAAAAGTCTAATTTAAGAGTTTTAAAAAGTGTCACTAAATGAATTCTCAATAATAGAAAGATATTTCTATAGTCTAGGCAAGCGTAAGGGAGTCTCCCTGGGGGTTGGAGATGATTGTGCCATCTTAGATATACCGGCAGATAAACAGCTCGTTACTACTGTAGATACGTTAGTTGAAGCTAGACATTTTCCGTTGAGCTGTTCTCCAGGTGATGTTGCACAGCGCGCATTGAGGGTTAATTTAAGTGATATTGCAGCTATGGGAGCAGTACCACACTGGTTCACCTTAGCTTTGACTTTACAAACACCAAACGAAAAATGGCTCCATAGTTTTTCTGAAGCACTTGAAAGTGATGCTTTAAAATTTGACTGCACTCTCGTTGGCGGGGATCTGACACAAGGACCTTTATCAATTACTATTCAGGTGTTTGGAACTGTTGATAAAAATCAAGCTATAAAAAGAACTGGTCTAGGATTGGGTGACCACATTTATGTGACAGGAAAACTTGGAGCAGCTGCAGCGGCAATTGCTTGTTTTGAAAAATCAACTCAACCAATGAGCCTAATATCCAATAAAGTAAGTGAACATCTCCATAATAAATTTTTTCGACCAGAACCAAGAATAAAAGAGGGAATTATCTTGCGAAATATTGCATCTGCAGCAATAGACATTTCAGACGGATTAATTGCAGATCTCAACCACATCTTGCGCTCAAAATCATATGGAGCTGATATTGAATTTAAGCTCGTACCATACGAAGATTTTTTAATAGACATAGCTGATAAAGATTTAATTCAGGAGTGGACTTTGACCAGTGGCGATGACTATGAATTATGCTTTACTGTGCCAGAAAAAAATATCGATCTTTTAGAAAGATTGATATATGAAAAAAAAATTCATGCTTGCTATATAGGCAAGGTCACTGAAAATCCAGGGATACGTTGTTATGATGATCAAGGTAATTTATTGAATTTAGGTAAGTCAGGCTACCAGCATTTTTGAGGGTCATTTTTTATCAATTTTTTAAATATACTTAAAATAACCTCCATCAAATAAAGAGTACATTAAATGAGAAGCTTGAACCCCAATTTTAGACAGCTTTTACAAAACCCGATACATCTTTTGGCTTTTGGCTTCGGTGCTGGACTGTTTGTTAAGGCTCCTGGAACAGTTGGAACCTTATTAGGCATTTTAGTATGGGTTTTTTTAGCAAAATTGGCCATAGCTTCATACATCATAGTTTTAGTCATTGTTACTTTATTTGGGGTGTACATTTGTGGAAAAACAGCTAAAGATTTAAAAGCTCATGATCATAGCGGTATTGTATGGGACGAAATTGTTGGGATTTGGTTAGCTATGATTATGATCCCAGTCTCTTGGGGCTGGATTCTCGCTAGTTTTTTGTTATTTAGATTTTTGGACATATTGAAGCCTTGGCCTATAAGTTGGCTAGATAAAAATGTATCCGGAGGTATAGGAATTATGGCTGACGATTTACTAGCCGGTGCCTTTACATCCACAATATTGTTTTTAGCTGCAAAAATCATATAAAAGGAAAATTAACTTTTCTAAGTGATTATAAGCTTAAAGTGCTTTACTCGTTAGATATCATAGTTAAAATAATCATCCCTCAATTTGGTTTAATGGAGTGATTTGTGGCAATAAATTTTATACAAAGCTCAGTGCTTCCTACTCGATGGGGAATCTTTCAGCTTCATGGTTTTTTTGATGACACTGAAAAAAAGGAGCATGTAGCATTAACCTTAGGATCAGTATCCACCCATAAACCAGTTTTAACAAGGGTCCATTCTGAATGCTTAACAGGCGACTCTTTATTTAGTCTACGATGTGATTGTGGGTCACAGCTCGAGGAAGCTATGCGGCTTATTGCAAAAGAAGGAATAGGAGTTATAGTTTATTTACGACAAGAAGGCAGAGGCATTGGTTTACTAAATAAAATCAAAGCTTATCATCTTCAGGATAAAGGAGCAGATACAGTTGAAGCCAATGAGCAACTTGGCTTTGATCCTGATGTTAGAGACTACAGTATTTGCGGTTATATTTTCAATCATCTTGGCATCAGTGATGTTAGGCTACTCACGAACAATCCAAAAAAAGTTCAAGCACTCAAAGATATGGGGGTTACTGTTTCAGAGCGACTATCAATTCAGACAGGAGAAAATTCACATAATGAGGCATACTTGGCAGTAAAAGCTAGAAAATTAGGACATCTTTTTGAAGAAAAATAGATTCAGCTAAAATTATTTTCACTACCAAATATTTTACGTTCGCTAATATAATCAAGGTTATTTTATGACACTAGCAAAAAGAATCATTCCTTGCCTTGATGTTGATAGAGGCCGTGTTGTTAAAGGTGTCCAATTTTTAGATATTAGGGATGCTGGTGATCCTGTAGAGGTGGCCAAACGATACAATGAAGAGGGCGCTGACGAAATTACTTTTTTGGATATTACAGCAAGTCATGAGGGGCGTGACACTATACTGAGTACAGTAGAGCGAATGGCAAGTCAGGTATTTATTCCACTCACAGTTGGTGGCGGCGTTAGAAATTTGACGGATATAAGAAATCTTCTCAATGCCGGTGCTGATAAAGTAAGTATAAATTCGGCAGCTGTTAAAAATCCAGAGTTTGTGCGAGCCGCTGCTGATAGATTTGGCTCCCAGTGCATAGTAGTGGCTATCGATGCCAAGCAAACGAACCTCAATAATGAAACTATACAATGGGAAGTTTTTACTCATGGCGGTAGAAAAGTCACAGGTATTAATGTACTGGATTGGACAAATAAAATGGCTAATTTTGGTGCAGGCGAAATTTTATTGACTAGTATGGATAATGATGGAACAAAAAATGGCTTCAATTTGGAGCTTACAAGAGCAGTTAGTTTAGAAGTTGATATACCTATTATTGCTTCGGGTGGTGCCGGCAATCTGGAACATTTAGCTGATGGTATTCTTAGAGGAAAAGCTGACGCAGTCTTGGCCGCTAGTATTTTTCACTTTGGTGAATATACAATCAATGAAGCGAAGACTTTTATGGCAAAACAAGGCATAGAAGTTAGGCTCTAATACTTTGGGAACCTTCAAGTTCTTTATTTCAATATGCTGAATGAGGATCTAGTGTATTTAGCATACCTTCTATCGGCATTTCGAGTGGCTCTTCATCGTTTACTTTTTTATTCTTTAAAATGCTTGTGTGAAGTATCGCAACTCCTCAAGAGAGAGTAGTTTTTTCTCATTATTTTCATTCGCATATGAGTTATGTGAAGAAATACTGGATAAAAGAAATAAGATGAAAGAAAAATTGATATATGCACGTGTAAGCATTATTAAATCCTAATTTAATATAATAGTGTCATGTAAAGGTGTACTTAATTTTTACCCAGCAGCCAATTTTTTGGGTTTGCAGGTTTACCGTTTTGTCTAATTTCAAAATAAAGAGCATGTTTATCAAGGCCACCCGTATTTCCTACACTAGCTATATTCTCACCTCTCAGAACCCAATCACCCATTTTTTTTAAAAGAAACTGGTTATGAGCATAGAGGGTCATATAACCATTACCATGATTAACAATAATCAGGAGACCATGACCCTTTAGATAGTCAGCGAATACGATTTTACCATCATGAACAACCTTTACGGCAGAACCGACCATTGCGTTAAAAAGCCATCCCCTAGAATGCAGGGAAGAATTAGATTTTAAACTATACTGGTTAATGAGATTACCATTTACAGGCCAGGGTAACTTACCTTTGTTTTCTGAAAAGTTGTTTTTTGAAAAATAACCTTCGAAATTTTGTAGCTCCTTTTTGCTTTTCATCAGTAGTAATTCTAGATTAGCTTTTTGTTTTGCATACAAAGCTAACTTCATCTGAGAAGAATTAATTTTTTTGTTTAGTTTTTTTACGGTCAGTCCTCTTTTATTTTGCAGCGATAAAAAATTAATTTTTTTATTTTTTAATTCATTCTGATCATTTACCAAGTTACTTTTTTTATTTGAAATATCCTCTTGTATGACATCGAGCTCTTTGATTTTAGACGTGAAACTGTTTATTTTTTTATTTCTAGCATTTATAAAATAAGTATAATATTCGAATATTCGGTTGATTTTTTTTGGATCTTGTTGGTTTAAAATAAGTTTTATAGGCTCATCATCGCCTTGAGTATAAATAGATCCGATATGGTTTTTTACTAAAGATTTATGTTCATCAAGATATGCTATTAAAATTTTTTTTTGCTTGTTTAAGTTGCTAACTTTTTGATTTAAAATTTTTATTTTTTTCTCTAAAACACCAACCCTAGCGCTTATTTTACCCAGGGCCAACTCAGTTTTTCTTAACTGATTGTTAAGTGACTCTTGGCTATCACCGTCGCCTACTAAAGATTTTTTGAGGTTAATAATCTGATTATTCAGTTTATCAAGTTTATATACATCATTTTTATTTTCAGCCAAGACTAGATTGTTGAAAATGGACATAATGAATACCAGTGATACAAAATATCGCATCATATACACCACCGTTTTTTTAAAAAATCATACCTAGTGATTTTTTATTAGGGACTTTCCTGTCATTTCTTCTGGCTGCGGTAAGTCCATCAGAGCTAATATTGTTGGAGCAATGTCAGATAATGACCCCTCATCTGCTAAAGATATCTGCTTTTCCCCTATATATATAAGTGGGACTGGAAGGGTGGTATGTTGCGTGTGGGGTTGCCTAGTTTCTTCATCAAACATTAGCTCTACATTGCCATGATCTGCAGTGATCAAACATTGACCACCAGTATTATTGATTGCCTTTAATATTTTACCAATACACTTATCAACGACTTCTACAGCTTTTATCGCCGCATCAAATACACCGCTATGACCAACTTGATCACAATTGGCATAGTTGCAAATAATAGCATCAAATTTTTTACTATTAATTGCATCAATAAGCTTTTCTGTGAGCTCATATGCACTCATTTCTGGCATTAGATCATATGTTGCAACTTTTGGAGATGGGATAAGTGTTCTTGATTCTCCCTCAAAAAGGCCCTCTTGCCCGCCACTGAAGAAAAAAGTTACATGTGCATATTTTTCGGTTTCTGCGATCCTCAATTGGGTTTTACCCTGATTACTTAAGTATTCTCCTAACGAGTTATAAATTTTCTTCGGTGGAAATGCAATGGGTGCTGGTATCTCTGAAGAATATTGGGTGGTTGTTACAAAATCACCCAATTTAGGCCATTTTTTTCTTGTAAAGCCTTTGAAGTCCTCATCAAGAAATGCGTTAGTTATTTGACGAGCTCGATCTGGTCTAAAATTCATAAAAATAACTACATCTCCATCGTCGATAATAGCGGAATGTTTACCCTTCAAAGAGATTTTGGTAGGTAAAACAAATTCATCACTATCCGTATATTTATAGCTATTACTTAATGCCTTAAGTGCACTATCAGCAACATAGTTGGGCGTTTCATTAGTCAGCATATCGTATACTTCTTTAGTGCGCTCCCATCTTCTGTCCCTATCCATCGCATAGAATCGTCCAGATATACTAGCAATTTCACCAACTCCAAGATCTAAAAGTATAGCCTCTGTTATTTTAATTGATTTCTCAGCGCTCCTGGGAGGTGTATCCCTTCCATCTAAAAAAGCGTGTAAGTAGACCTTTTTAGCGCCCCTCATGACCGCTAACTTAATTGCATTATTTATATGATCTTCATGGCTGTGAACCCCTCCCGGGGAAAGCAGACCAAAAATATGGACCGCCTTATTTTTAGCTATTGCCTCATCTATAGCATTTATATATTCGGGCTTTAAAAAAAAATCTCCATTTTTTATAGAATTATTTATTTCTGAAAGATTTTGATGTATGACTCTACCAGAACCTAATGTAACATGACCTACCTCACTATTTCCCATTTGACCTTCGGGAAGCCCAACAGCAGGACCAGATGTACCAATTAGGCTATGGGGAGATTCAATCCATAAATTGTCTATTATAGGAGTTTTAGCACTATACGAGGCATTATGAAGCTTTTTTTCGCTATACCCGTATCCGTCAAGTATTAAAAGTAATAATGGTTTTTTTGATTTACTCATAAGTTTTTTTGACTCAATTTGTATTTTCGTATACTCATATGAAGAATATTACCGACAAAGTGCGATTAGCGCCAATGATGGTTTCCTGTTAGTGGTTTCGCTGTGTATAATTTACAATTATTTGATCCTTAAAAACAACACACGGAGCTAGTTACTTTGGAATTTTTTGATTTTATAAGCGAACAATGGGTTCTTGTAAGTATTTTTATAGCTTTAATTTATTTGTTTGCTATAAATGAACGCGCCAAAAGTGGAAAAAGTATATCACCACATGTAGTTACCCGGATGATTAATTCGGATGAGGCAATACTTTTAGATATTCGCGAGACAAAGGAGTTTAGTTTAGGGCACATAGCCGGAGCTATTAGCATTCCATATTCAAAATTAACCCAGAGAATATCTGATTTAGAACAGTATCGATCAAAAGCAGTAATAATTGCTGATAGACAAAGCCAGCATTCTGGCTCTGTTGGTCGAAAACTTAAACAGGAAGGATTTAGTGCATTGAGATTAAGTGGAGGGATGATGGAATGGCAAAATCAAAATCTTCCTGTCGTGAAAGAGTAAATTATTTTATATATTTAAAATTAGCTTATATTTATTTTCAATTCTTTAAGTTTTCGTGTCAAAGTATTTCTACCTAGACCTAATAATTCAGCAGCCTTGCTTTTTCTGCCGCCAGTATTGAGTAGTGCTGTTTCGATGAGAGTTTTCTCAAAAATATCTGTTGCTTTAGCTACAATTTCAGTATTACCTACAGAGAATTCCTCTTGAGCCCATTGCTTAAGCTGTTCTTCCCATGAACCTTGAGTTTGAGTTTCACTTGTTGATGACTCTAAAAACTCCGGGGGTAAATCTTCAATATGAACTTCCATGCCTGGAGCCATTACAGTTATCCATCGACATACATTTTCTAACTCTCTAACATTTCCAGGCCATGGGCGAATACTTAGATGTTCTATAGTTTCATTTGTAAGAATTTTTGTTTCACATTTTAATTCTTTTGCTGCTATATTTAAAAAATATCTTAATAATTTTGGGATATCTTCTCTTCGGTCAGTAAGACTTGGTAGCTGTATTCGAATAACATTTAAGCGATGAAATAGATCCTCCCTGAATAGATTTTTAATTACAAGTTCTTCAAGATTTTGATGAGTGGCTGCAATAATCCGAGTATCAACTTTTATTGGTATATGACCACCTACCAAATAAAATTCTCCATTGGCAAGTACACGCAACAGTCTTGTTTGTGCCTCAGCAGGCATATCGCCTATTTCATCCAGAAAAAGTGTCCCACCATTTGCTTGTTGGAAACGACCTTCTCTGCGCTGACTTGCTCCACTAAAGGCACCTTTTTCATGCCCAAATAATTCCGATTCTATTAAGTCGTGTGGAATGGCAGCCATATTTAGGGCGATAAATTTATTTTCTCTACGAGGACTATTATCATGCAATGCTTTAGCTACAAGTTCTTTGCCTGTGCCCGACTCACCATTAATTAAGACAGTAATATTTGAGTTTGACAATCTACCGATAGCACGGAATACCTCTTGCATAGATTGAGCTTCACCGATTATTTCATTATGACTACAAGAAATACTTTCCTCTGAAGTACTGGCTTTTATTTGATCTTTTGTGAAGCTTATTGCGCGTTGTGTTACTGCTATTAAATCTTCAAGATCGAATGGTTTAGGTAAATATTCAAATGCACCACCTTGATAGGCAGATACAGCACTATCCAAATCTGAATGGGCTGTAGTAACTATTATAGGTAGATTTGGATTTGTAGAGTGAATTTTTTTTAAAAGCTCCAATCCGCTCATCCCAGGCATTTTTATATCAGTTATCACTGTATCTGGAGTTGTTTTACTGAGCTCAACAAGAAGTTCTTCTGCAGTCGCAAAGCAACTTGCTACCATATTTTCTCTTGCAAGCGCTTTCTCTACGACCCAACGAATAGATTTATCATCATCAACGATCCAGACATTATGCTTCATATTTTTTTTCCAAAGGTAAGTAGATATAAAAAAATGTTTTGCCGCTCTTATTTTCACATTTAATAAGACCGTGATGAACATCTATCGCTGACTGAGAAATTGATAGGCCGAGACCAGTTCCTCCTACTTTTCCACTAATCGATGGAAAAAACATACAATCGAGCATCTCTTCTGAAACACCCGGACCATTATCGACAATTTGTATACAGCAATTCATCCTGTGGTGAATCCCTCGGATTATTTGATTTCTCTCAATACTTGTCGTAACTTCTATCATGGGATTTGCTGTTTTGTAATCAGAGAGTGCTTGAACGGAGTTAAGCATTATGTTCAAAAAAGCCTGAGTGAGTTTGCCTCTGTCCCCGCTGATTTCTGGGATGCTTGGATCATAAACTTTATTTATATTTATACTACCCATCGTTTCTTTTTCAATTAGTGAGACCACATGTTCAATTACTTCATGGATATTTAATAAGGTAAATTTCGGTAAGGTATTTGATCCAAGCATTTGATCTACAAGCTTGGATAGTCTGTCAGTTTCCTTGGAAATAATATTAGTAAATTCACGTAATTCTTGTCGATTTCCAAGGTCGTCTGAAAGCAGTTGTGCTGCGCCTTTAATTCCTCCAAGAGGATTCTTTATTTCATGAGCAAGGTCACGAATTAAGTTTCTGGCTGACTTATGCGTATCTAGAAATCCCTGTTCTTTATTGAGCTGTATTAGTCTTTCCACCTGCTGAATTTCTAATAAAAGCATTTTTTTAGAACCATGAATTATGGGAGAGACAGTAAAGTCTACAGTAATGTTAGCTTTATCAGGAAGCTGAAGACATACTTCTCTTTGAGTAAATGGACGATAGTCGTTCATTGCTTTATCAATAGCAGAAAAGTCAATTTGACTGCTCTGCGGATCCTCATCGTACTCTTTTAAAAAATTTAATATCGATTTACCCACAACACGAAATGAACTCGTATCAAATAAACTTTCAGTCGCAGAATTCGCGTAAAGTATTTTCAGCTTCTCATCCAACAATATAACTGAGACGTTTAGATTATCTAAGACTATATTCTTTATTTCTTCCATTTTCATGATTCAACCAATCATTTAACTAGACTAGGAGATCTCAACATTAAGCTACTTATAAAAAATGGTAACTATTGAGGAAGTTAGACCAGATTGCAGGTGGTACACAACCTAGTCTAATAATTTGATAATCCTTAAACAGAGTAGTACATATCAAACTCAACTGGATGAGTGGTATGCTCAACACGATGAACGTCTTGCATCTTAAGATCAATATATGCATCTATCATTTCGTCTGTAAATA
>MDTG01074005.1_pt1 | contig 16739 bp, 14 predicted proteins | sample 811421 | NCBI WGS metagenome assembly MDTG01 (sample SAMN05326645, study PRJNA326480) | marine metagenome | isolation source: seawater | place: Pacific Ocean: South East | collected 2011
GTTATTACTAGCTTAAAGAAGCTATTACCTTAGGTAAAGCATCTATATATTTTTTTACATCATTTATTTTACCGAAGCTTACTCTAGACCAATTTATATAGTCCTGGTAAATACCTCTTATTAGGATATTCTCCTTAGCCATTTCCTTACGAAAATCCTCAGCATCAATTTTACCCAAATTAACAAACATAAAACTTGTTTGAGATGGAAGCGAAGAGAGACCATTGGCTTTTAAAGCTAAATCAATCATTTCTCTTGCTTCTGTAATTTTTGATTTAGAATAGACTAAAAAATTTTCATCCTCATAACAAGCGATGGCAGCAGCAATTCCTGCCTGATTTAATGAATAGAAATGATTATGACCATATTCAGAGACTAGTTTTATGGTGTTTGGTGAAGCAATCATATAGCCTACTCGCATACCTGCTAGACCATAAATTTTAGAAAAAGTTTTAGTAACTACAACATTATAGCCTGATTTGATTAAGGGAATCATGGTGTTAATTTCTGGATTATCAGTGAATTCATTATAAGCTTCATCAACAAGTACCATGGTTTTTAAAGATGCCTTTTTACAGAATTTTTTAAGATTCTCAGAAGGTATGATAGTTCCTGTAGGGTTATTTGGATTACAAATTTGAACAAGATTAGTTTCATCATCAATGTTCGAATACATTGTATCTAAGTCAATTGAAAGATCCTTTGTTTTAGCAATTCTTTTAATTCCATATTTACTATTTCGAGTCCCCATTTTTGAAGTAGCATCCCAAAATAGGTCAGAACCTAAAATTGAACCATGTTGTGAAGCCATCATTGCTAAACTCGTCAAAGAACTACTTGAGCCAGAACTCAAAAGAACATGTTCTTTAGTTAGGCCATGTTTTTCAGCTATCATTTCCCTCAAAATATCTGCACTTTTATCTACATAATATGCTCCATTACCGATTGCTTCATTCATTGCTTCGATTGCTTTGAGGCTTGGACCATATGGATTTTCATTAGCATTGAGTTTTGCCACATGTAATGGTGGGCCATAGATAGAAGAAGCATCAAGTAAATTCATAGATTTAGCTGAAACTGAATTTGTTGCGGTCATAAATCCGAAACTAGCTGCTAAAGAGCTTGCAGATAGAAATGATCTACGGGATAGATTTTTTTTAATGGTCATTTTTTATCCTTATCTACTGAAAATAAAAATATTTTAAAAAAATTGAAAATAGTTTTTCTAATCGTCAATGTACTTTTTCAAAATATTTGACGCTGCCTTGTGAATAACCCAAGCAGTAAAAAACATAAAAAATATACCAATAAAAATTATCAAATTACCTAATTCAGGTGGTGTAGCTTCATTAGATATAATTTGATTAATATCTCTCGCAAAAGAGCCGAGGTAAACATATATCATTATAGCTGGCAGCATACCTATGAAAGTAGCTAACAAATGAATTAAAGATTTAACTGAAGTTGAGCCATAAATATAGTTCAATATATTAAATGGAATTATTAAAGACAGCCTTGTAAGAATTATTATTACGAAAGATTTCTCTTCAATTGCCATCTCAATTGCTTGTAAATATTTATTTGATTCTATTTTTTTCTTTACCCACGGCCTTGCCGCTCTTCTTCCAAATTCGAAAGCAGCTTGCGCGCCAAACGAAATGCCAATAATTGTAAGAAATACCCCTTGAAAGAATCCAAATAAGTACCCGCTGATCATCATTGATATTGACCCGGGTAAGAATAGAACAGTCCCAATAATTACTAAAAAAACATATGAAAATGAGGCTGTAATAGGATATTTTTGGCTCATCACATCTAAATAATTTATCAAATCTGCAAATGGAATAAAGTAGATACTAATAAATAGAAAAATAAAAGCTATTAGGTATGAGAAACGGCGATTCAAATATTTCATTTTAAGTAGGCTTTTTAAATTTAAATGCTTTAATCCTGTCAGAGAGTGTTGTTGGGCGAATACCAAGAAGTTCAGCTGCACCGCCTGTTCCAGAAACTTTCCAATTTGTTAGCTCAAGCGCTTTTTTTAGATTTCTTCTTTGAAATTCTCTCATTTGCTTTTCACTCATAACTTCATCTTCGTGTATTTCAGATTCCTTAGCCAAGTCAAAATCAGTCAAAAGATCAGGCATAGATAAATCAAGCCTGAGTACTTTACCTTTTGAAAGTATCACTGCGCGCTCAATAACATTTTTTAATTCACGTACATTTCCAGGCCAATTGTAGGATCGCAAATTATCGGCTTGTGTTTTGGTAAGAGCGAGCACTTCACGACTAAAATCTAAACAAGTTTGCTCAAGAAAATGTTGAGCAAGTTGGATAATGTCATTTTCACGCTCTCTTAGAGGAGGAACATCAATTGGGAAAACACTTAATCTATAGAATAAGTCCTCACGGAATTCTCCATCAACAATAGATTTTTTTAAATCTCTATTTGTTGCTGCTATTACACGTACATCAACTTTTCGAGTAACATCATCGCCAACTTTTTCAAATTCGCTTTCTTGAAGAACCCTCAATAACTTACCTTGTAATTCCATTGGAATTTCACCAACTTCATCCAAAAAAATACTACCGCTATCTGCCAAATGAAATCGACCAACTCGATCGCGGTGCGCTCCTGTAAAAGCACCTTTTACATGACCGAAAAATTCACTCTCAAACAGCTCTTTTGGAATTGAAGCACAATTTACTTTTACTAAAGGTCCTTTAGCTCGATTACTCTGCACATGAATTGCACGAGCGACTAGTTCCTTGCCAACACCCGACTCGCCTTGGATTAGGACATTAGCTGGAGTTTGAGAGACTGCTTCCACTCTTTTCATCATTTGACGTAATGCAGAACTTTTACCAACTATGCGACCAAAATTCATCGCAACGTTTACTTCTTCTCTGAGGTAATCTCGTTCCTGCTCAAGCTCCTCGCGTAAGGTAGCGTTTTCCTCAAGAGTTTTACGTAATTCTCTTTCTGCTTTACGCCGCTCTGTAACATCTTTTGATGCAACTAGCATACGATCTACGTCACCATTTTCATTTCGATGAGATATAGCTGACATTACTAAATCAAGAACATTTCCATCTTTAGTGATCATTTGTCGTTCTAAATTATTAAAATCACCATTACCTATCAATACACTAAGTCTTCCATCTGCATACTTTTTTCTATCACGATTAGAAAAAAAATCAGTAATTGGTCTACCTATCACTTCGTCCCTACGAAAACCAAGTTTTTGAAGCCAATGATCTGTTACTGTAACAATTAGACCATCTCCATTAACAGTGTGTAGCATCGCTGGCGTAGCACGATACAAGGTGCGATATTTAAAATTTGCTTTTGCCTGATCAGAAACTTCAACATACATTGCAACTGTACGAAGGTATTCACCTTTTTGATCTAACTCAACAATGGCATTTGAAGTACAGTCTACGATTTCCTTTGATTTAGTTAAAAAACTAATAGGCTTATTTTCTAATTTACCAGTCCGCCTCAGGGCTGGCTTTAATTCATCTCGAATACGTATAGCACTTTCTTGCGTAGTAAAATCTTCAGGAGACCTTCCAACCATTTCCTCACGTTTATAGCCCAATCGCTTGAGCATAGTGTCGTTAACATCTAAATACACTCCATCTTCTGCTATAGAAGTAGCCATGGTTGGTGACTTTCTGAAAAGCCATTGGTAATCATTCTGAGTTTTCATAGAAAAAAGTATAGCAATATTAAATATAAAAATACGTTTTTTCGTAAATTTATTTACGTTTTTTCGTTATTAACGATATATCGTTATTGAAATAATTCTATAAGTTATTGTTTATTATATAATTATTAAAATTGGCATGGTCTATGCAATATATAAGATAATTCATTTATTATTTTAACGATCAACTAAGGAAATGATCATGAAAAGCAAAAATTTTGAAAACGGTTTAGCTCTTCTTGGAGCGCTTGTAATTCTCATTGGTGTATCAGCAGCAGCCAGCACTGCCTTAGACAGTGATATTAGTGGAGGTCTACAACGTTATTCAAAATCAAAAAGTTTTAAAACCCCAACAGGGTTTGATGAGCCAAATCTCTCCCCCTCAATATCATTTGGCTTTCACCCTGAATCTCACCAGGAAATTTTGGTGAATTAATGGACCATTAGGGTCCAACGGCAACCCCCTGCCGTTATTTAGGCGCTATAGATATTTTATAGCGCCTTTTTTTTACTTTAAATACAGCCATGAATTTTATAAGGTCACTTCAGTCTCTGTCATTATCCCATTTAACTAATTTTGTTTTATCAACTCGTTGCCATTGCTTGTTACTTTTTCGCATATACGAAATTACTTTTGCAACTGTATATACAATAACAAAAGTAATAAAAATTATAAGATAGACTAACTCTTCATTCAAAGCTCAAACTCCAAAAAACTTAATTAACATCCCTTTTAATTTTTATATAAAAATAAAATATTGTACATTTTTTTTTAATCACATAGCATCCTGTTAATTAGTTAAAAAATTCAAACTAAAATTTATGTCTATCAAAAATCTCTTAGAAATTAAAAATGCCACATTATGGCGTGGATCCACTCGTGTTTTCTATAACTTATCACTTGATATAAAAAAAAATGAATGTGTAGCTATTTTAGGTCCAAATGGATCAGGAAAAACTACATTATTGAAAGCAATCAATAGAGAGATCTATCCTGTACAAGAAAAACAATCATATATAAAAATTCTCGGACAAGATAATTGGAATGTTTGGGATCTAAGAAAAAATATTGGTGTAGTATCTAATGATTTACATCAAAATTATTATAAAAGCTCAACTGCACTCGAGGTAGTTATATCTGGATTTCATTCAAGCATTGGAATACATGGTAATATTTCTACCCTCATTACAGAAAGCCAAATTAATTTAGCCAAAAAAAAATTAAGTGAGCTGGGCTTGGAAAAATTAAAAAATACGCCTTTAAGTAAGATGTCTACAGGCCAGCAGCGACGGTGTATTCTTGCTCGAGCTTTAGTTCATGAACCAAAGACTCTAATTTTTGATGAACCAACTTCTGGTCTTGATTTTGCAGGGTGTTTTAACTACTTAAAGCATATCCGTAAATTATGTCAATCTGGATGTAATGTTATTATTGTGACTCATCACTTAAACGAAATACCTCCTGAAATTACTAGGGTAATTTTACTAAAAAACGGTGCTATAGCGGCTGATGGTGAAAAATTTGATATCTTAACGAGTGAAATATTAAGTCAAATTTATGAAATTCCAATTAAAGTTACAAATGTTAATGGTCACTATTTGGCATATCCTGACTAAAAAAATTTTATTATTGGAATGAATTTTTTTAAAAAAAATTAGAGATTTAGGACACCATCATCTACGAGTGATTTTTTTTCTTTATGACTAAGCCTTTTTATTAAATATTCAAATCTAGAAGCTTCAGATCTATTTCCTGCTTCTTTTATAAAAACTAATTTTAATGGTCCGCGACCTCTTAAATATTTTGAGCCACGAATGCCTTTCTTGTGCTCTCTAATGCGTCGATTAACATCAGTAGAAATACCTGTGTAGTAAGAACCATCACTACATTGCAAAATATATAATTTATATTTTTTTTTAATCATAAGAGCTTTTTTAGATCTATTTGTTATAACTTTTAAGAATATTTGCTATGTTTTCATCTTTTTCTTTCCAGATATCGCCTAACCATAAATGTAATTCTTTCCTAAAGATACGATCATTTTCGTAATCATTATCTATAAGCCAGGACTCAAGCTCAATCTCGCGAATATCAACAACTACCTCTATATCCTTACCACAGCAAAGATCCCAAAAACTAAAATCTTTGTTTGGATATGCAAGAGTTACATCAATTAAACTATTAAACAGGTTCCCCATTGAAGACAAAACAATTGCTATGCCTCCTGCTTTTGGCTGTAATAAATTCTTATAAGGTGATTTTTTGTTTGCATGTTTAGCTTCTGAAAAGCGAGTCCCTTCTAAAAAATTAAAAACTGAAGTTGGAGTATCTCGAAATTTTTCGCAAGAACGCTTAGTCATCTTTAAATCTTCACCTTTTTTATGAGGATTTTTTGATAAATAAGAAGGTGAAAAGCGTTTCATATATGGCATATCTAAAGCCCAAAAGGCAATACCTAATAATGGAAACCACATAAGTTCTTGCTTAATGAAAAATTTCAATAAAGGAATTTTACGATTAAAAACTGTTTGTAAAATAAGTATATCAACCCACGTTTGATGGTTTGCTACCACGAGATACCAACCATCACGCTTTAATCTATTATTGTTATTGCATTTAATATGAACCGAACCAACATATTTTATAAGGCAAGAATTCACACTCACCCAATTCTCACCTATTTTCATCAAAATATTTGCTGTGGTTTGTTTGACTATAAAAAATGGTAGTAATATTTTAGCCATAGCGCATACAATGATTGGTAGGAACCAAAAAATTGTATTTAAAGCTAGACCAATAAAGAAAATGATGCCGCGAATATTTTGAATAAAATTTATCACATTAAAATAAACCTTTTTTAAGATTATAACCTGAATTCTATTGATGATTTAGGTATGAATAATTATTTTTTATCTTAAAGATACTCAACAATATTTCAAAAGTTATAAATATGTTTAAAATATCCCAAAATAACTAACTCTTTGAGTAAACAAGAGGAAAAAATTAATGGCAGTAGCGAAATTAATTGATGGCAAAGTTAGAGCTGAAAATATTATTGAATTTATAAAGAAAGATTCTTTAAATCTTCAGAAAGAAAATAATATTAAACCTGGGCTTGCTGTTTTGATTGTAGGTGAAGATCCAGCAAGTCATATATATGTAAGAAATAAAAGACTTACAGCAGAATCTTGTGAATTCTATTCTATTCAACATACATTACCTGATGATACCTCCGAAGAAATTGTTCTTAACCTAATACATGAATTAAATGATAATGATAAAATTCATGGTATTCTAGTTCAGCTTCCGCTTCCAAAACATCTTAATGAAACATTGATTACACAAGCTATAAGCCCCTCTAAAGATGTTGACGGCTTCCACTTTATGAATGTGGGTAAATTAAATAGTGGAAAAACTTCTGATGCATACATTCCATGTACTCCAGCTGGATGCATGATGCTAATTGAAGACGAGCTTGGTGATGATTTGTCTGGTATAAATGCAATAGTAATCGGTAGATCAAACATTGTTGGTAAACCAATGGCTTCTCTTTTACTAAAAGCTAACGCAACCGTAACAATTGCTCATAGTAAAACCAAAGATTTAGCAAAATTAAGCTCTAAGGCGGACATCATTATTGTAGCTGTAGGATATCCAAATATGGTTAAAGCTAACTGGATAAAACCTAAAGCCATTATTATAGATGTTGGTATTAACCGTGTTGGCAAAGTAATTGACGGAGAAATAAAAATGGGACTTACTGGAGACGTCGATTTTAATGAAGCCCGTAATAAAGCTAGTGCAATAACTCCGGTACCTGGTGGAGTTGGTCCTATGACAATTGCCATGCTTATGTCCAACACATTATCTGCAGCACGACTGTCAGCTGGGTTGGAAAAATCTTTTTCAACTAAGAAAATATAGAATTAACGGCCTCGTGTAAAAATTAATTTTTGACCTCCAATGTCGCCAGTTAAGCTCCCATCTTTATAAACAATTTTACCATTGACAATAGTGGTATCTACGCTGCTAGAGAACTCATAACTTTCAAATGGAGACCACTGACATTTACTTAAAAGATTGGAAGATGTTACAAGGTGAGTTTTATTTGGATTAATGATAACAAGATCTGCAAACCAGCCTTCTCTTACATAACCCCTTTTGGATATACCAAATATATCAGCTGGCGCATGACAAGCTCGATCCACTATTAATTCTGGACTAATCTCATTTCTTGCAGAAAGATCAAATAATATTTGTAATGCATGCTGAACCAGAGGTAAACCAGCAGGAGTTTCAAAATATTTTCCTTCTTTCTCAGAGGACGTATGAGGTGCATGATCCGTAGCAATCACATCAATACGTTTATCATTAAGTGCTGAAATGATTGCTCGCCGATCTTCCTCCCCCTTAATGGCAGGATTGCATTTAATTTTTGAACCAAGCTCCTCATATTTAGATTCGTCAAACCATAAATGATGTACACAAGCCTCTGCAGTAATGCGTTTTTTTGAACGATGGTCTGAATTAAATAAATTCATTTCAATTGCAGTAGTTAAATGAAGCACATGCAATAATGCATCATATTGAGTGGCTAAATTTACCGCAAATTGAGATGATTTTAAGCATGCATCAGCTGAACGGATAACAGGGTGCATAGAAAAAGGTACATCTTCACCATAAATCTCACGGGCTTTTTGCTCACTCTCCCAAATCATAGGCGAATCCTCACAATGAGTAAGAACTATTGTTGGGGCATGTTTGAATATTCTCTCTAGAGCTTTTGGATTATCAACTAACATATCTCCTGTTGAAGCACCTAAAAAAGCTTTGATGCCAGCACCTTCTCCTACTGTCAGAGCTTTGATTTCTTCGATATTGCTATTAGTTGCACCTAAGTAGAAGCCATAATTTGCAGTACAACGATTTTCTGCCATATTATATTTATCTCTTAGTGCAGCTCGAGTGGTTGTTTGTGGATCCACATTGGGCATATCCATAAAACTTGTAATGCCTCCTGCTACAGCTGCAGCAGATTCAGTCGCTAAATCAGCTTTATGTGTCATCCCTGGCTCTCGAAAATGAACCTGATCATCAATCATGCCTGGTATTAAATATTTTCCGTCTAAATCAATAACAGAATAGCCATTCGAAGCTTGTATAGATGTATTTATTTGAGAAATATGCTCATTTTCAATCAATACATCTACATCTTTAATTTCACCCTCATTTATTAAACGGGCATTTGTCAATAAAAGCTTGCTCAATTGAATAATCCTGCTAAGTTTGGTTTTTAATTACAGAAACATTATATGATTAATAAATAGTATTATCTTTTGAAGCACATTACACAGTATGCGATAACTGCAGGGTGAAAACTATTAACTATCTGGATTTAATACGCAATGCAAATGTCTACGATGTAGCGATTATATCGCCACTAGAGTTTGCTCATACTCTATCTAAACGTACAAATAACCATATATTTATGAAACGCGAGGACTTACAACCAGTATTTTCCTTTAAACTTCGCGGTGCTTATAACAAAATCTCTAATTTAAAAGATAATGAAATTATTAATGGTGTGATCTGCAGCTCAGCTGGCAATCATGCGCAAGGGGTTGCGCTAGCTGCACGAAAAAGAAAAATAAGGGCAGTTATTGTAATGCCAATAACTACACCGCAGATCAAAGTAGATGCTGTTCGTGCACTAGATGGAGAAGTAATTTTACATGGAAATACCTATGATGATGCCTATACGCATGCAAGAGAGCTCGAAGCTCAAGAAGCATTATCATTTATACACCCATTCGATGATCCAGCAGTAATTGCTGGACAAGGAACCATTGGTCTAGAAATACTAGAACAGACTAATGGCGAATTAGATATGATTTTCATACCAATTGGTGGCGGAGGCTTAATTGCTGGCATTGCTGCATGTATTAAGCTTCAACTTCCCAAAGTAAAAATTATAGGAGTTGAACCAAATGATTCGGCAGCTATGCGGGAATCCATTTTGGCGGGAGAACCAGTATCATTGGAGAAAATTGGTATTTTTGCAGATGGTGTAGCTGTGCGACGTGTTGGCAATGAAACATTTAAACTTTGTCAAAAATATGTTGATGAAATTATTACTGTAGATACTGACCAGTGCTGTGCTGCAATAAGAGATATATTTGAAGAAACTCGCTCTATCGTTGAACCAGCTGGTGCGCTTGCTATTGCTGGGGCTAAAAAATACATTTCTATTAATAATCTCATTAATAAAAAAATTATAACTATTAATTGTGGAGCCAACGTAAATTTTGACAGATTACGACATATTGCAGAGAGAGCAGCAATTGGACAATGCACTGAGATGCTGATTGCTGCTGTGATTCCAGAAGAGCCTGGAAGTTTTAGAAAATTTTGTAATATTATTGGTCGAAGAGGAATTACTGAATTTAATTATAGATATGCTGATAAAAATGAAGCGCATATTTTTGTAGGTATTCAAATTACAAATGGACAGGCTGAGGTTGATAAAATTCTTAATGAATTAGCCGAATCAAAAATACATGTACTCAATTTAAGTGATAATGAAATGGCTAAATTGCATGTAAGACATATGGTAGGTGGTCGATCTATTGGCATCAAAAACGAAAAGTTATTTCGATTTGAATTTCCTGAAAGACCTGGAGCTCTTCTTGATTTTTTAAATGCTATTGGAACAGATTGGAATATTAGCCTGTTCCACTATAGAAACCATGGCTCTGATTATGGGCGTGTCCTTGCAGGAATAGAACTAATTAAAGATAAGAATAATAATTTAGAAAGTCATCTTCTTGATCTAGGTTATCCATTCTGGGAAGAAAGTGACAACCCTGCTTACAATATGTTTTTAAAATAAAAATTTAAAACTATAGATTTAAGAAAATTTTATTAAATAATATATTATTCTTATTAAGATTTAGATACATATTATATTTAAGGCTGTGGGTCTTAAAATAAGGAATGTAACTTAGCATACTGCTCTAAATTTTGATCTTTTAAGAAGAAAAAAATACATATGACATTTGAAATCGGACTTGTTTTAGGAATTCTAATAATTTCATTGATTCTTTTTATTAGTGAGATAGTTCGTATGGATGTTGTTGCATTGCTTGTACTTGGAACATTAGCTACTTCAGGGCTAGTAAATTCAACACAAGCTTTTGCTGGATTTAGCAATAGCGCTGTTATAACTGTTTGGGCTATGTTCATACTTAGTGAGGGTCTAACTAGAACAGGCATTGCTGACATCATCAGTCGACAAATAATGCAAATCGGAGGAAACAGCGAAATGATTCTCATTTTTGTCATTATGATCACTGGTGCAATTTTGTCAGCGTTTATGAATAACATTGGCGTTGCGGCATTAATGCTTCCAGTTGTTGTAGAAATAGCACGACGAACCGGTATAGCTGCATCACGTTTGTTAATGCCTTTGGCATACTCAACTTTACTTGGTGGCTTAATGACGCTTATTGGCACACCGCCCAATCTTCTAATTAGTGAGTCATTATTTCTTAGTGGATATAAACCTTTTGAGCTATTCGACTTTTTACCTCTAGGAGGAGCAATTACGATTATTGGAATAATTTTTGTTATTTTTCTTGGCCGATTTTTACTTCCAAAAATAAACACTGAAAGCGAAAAACTTGTAAGTCAACGTAGTTTACGCTCGCTCTATAGACTTCAGGAACGTGCATTTATGCTGCATGTGCCAAAAAAATCTGTTCTTGTGGGTAAAACACTGATGGAAACAAGAATAGGGGCATCTACAGGTTTAATAATTTTGTCACTTCTGAGAAATGGCCGAAATGAAATTCTACCAAAGCGCAAAACAATTATTAAAGGAGGTGATGGGCTTCTTGTTCAAGGAAGAATTGATCAATTTCGAGAATTACAAAGATGGAGCGACTTAGTTATTGAACGTGAATCAGAAGTACTGAAGCAAATGGTAGCATCAAAAGTTATGTATGCATCAGTTATAGTTACAGAGGGATCGCCTATTGTCTCTGAGTTAATTAGGCATGCTGGATTCAGAACTAGATTTGATGTGGCAGTAGTTGGAATAATGAGAAAGGATGGTTATCGATTGACTAATCTTTCATATGTGCCTATCAAAGCTGGAGATGAAATTCTTGTACAAGGTGAAATAGATGCTATATCTCAACTAGAAAAATTTCCTGACTTTGAAAAAATTAATATTTATTCAGCAGATCAGCTTGAAAAACCCTACCAAATAGATGAAAGAATGTTTGTTGTTAGAGTTCCTGAAAAAAGTGATCTTTCTGAAGAAACATTAAATAAAAGCCGTCTTGCTGATGTTTTTGATTTTAGAGTTCTAGCGGTTTTTCGAAATGGAGAATTAAAAGTTATGCCTCGCGGTGATGAAATTCTTTATGGTCGTGACTTATTACTTATAGAAGGTCAACAGAGCGATTTAGACGTTCTTCGAGGAATGCAAGAACTCGATATTGATACAAAAGTATCTATTAATCAAACTTCGAAAGAAACCGAACGTCTTACCTTAATGGATGCAACACTAGATCCTCGCTCTACTCTAGTAGGTAAAACTGTTGGTGAATTAAATTTTAGAGAAAGATATGGTATTGAATTAGTAGGAATATGGCGAGAAGGCAAAACAATTGGAAATGAGTTAGCAGATGAGCGTCTTCTAATTGGGGATGCTTTATTATTACTGGGACCCAGGGATCGTCTAAAACTCCTATCATCAGACTCTGATTTTCTTATACTTACACCACTCGGGCAAAACCCTCCCGATACCCGAAAAGCTCCGCTTGCAGGACTCATCATGAGCGCAGTCATTGGTTCAGTGATGATGGGTTATGCGCCGATTTCAGTCGCTGCAGTTATTGGAGGAACTATTATGGTTCTGACTGGCTGTCTTAATATGGAGCAGGCATATCGATCTATAGATTGGAGAGCAATTTTTCTGATAGCAGGGATGATACCTCTTGGTACAGCTATGCAAGAAACGGGGGCAGCTACCTTTATAGCCAATCAAGTAATGCTCTCTCTTGGTGATGCAGGCCCTTGGCCAGTCATAATGTGTCTATATATTTTAACTGCAATAGCAACAATGATAATTCCAACAGCTGCATTAGTTGTCTTAATGTCACCAATCGTTCTGTCAGCTATGTCAGATATGGGTTTAGCGCCCGAAACTGCAATGATGGCAGTTGCAATAGCTGCGTCAGCAAGTTTTACGAGTCCTATATCACATCCTGCAAATCTACTTGTTATGGGCCCTGGTGGATATAAATTTGTAGATTATTTGAAAGTAGGTGTACCTCTTACGATTATAGTATTTATTGCTGCTATGATTTTACTGCCCATTTTTTGGCCATTAAATAATATGTAATTTATTTTATTTATTCATATTAGGAGAATACTTTTGGTCAAAAAAATAGTAATTGTTGGAGCAGGCCATGCAGCAGGACAAGTTATTGCTTTACTTAAACAAAAAAAATATTTAGGACAAATTGTTCTAATTGGGGAAGAGCCTTACTTACCATATCAAAGACCTCCGCTGTCAAAAAAATTTCTTTCTAATGAACTGGCAATAGACAGACTTTATCTAAAACCATTTGAATTTTATGACGATCCTAATATAAAGAAATACCTTGATACTAAAGTAATTTCAATAAATAGAAAAAAGAAGAGCATAGAATTAAATAATGGAAAAGAAATCTTTTATGATAAATTGTTACTATCTGTGGGCTCTAGAGTTCGACATTTGAATGTAAAAGGTTCAAACCTTCATGGAATTCACTATATAAGAAATATAGATGATGTCATATCAATCAAATCGAAATTAAATAAAAAGAAAAATGTAGTTATTATTGGTGGGGGATATATTGGTCTGGAAACAGCGGCAGTAATTAAAGGGCTTGGTCATAACGTTACAGTTCTGGAAAAAGATAGCCGCTTACTGAGTCGTGTAGTATCACCTGATATATCTGATTTTTTTGAAATCGAACATGCAAGAAATGGAGTTAAGCTAAAACTTTCTACAGACGTAATAGAATTTTATGGTAATAAAAGTATAGAGAGCCTCAAAACATCCAATGATGAAATTATACCAGCTGATTTAGTAATCATTGGCATAGGGGTAAAACCAAATTTTGAATTAGCTGAAGATGCAGATTTAAAAGTAAATAATGGAATTATAGTTAATGACGTATGCCAAACAAGTGACTCGGATATTTATGCAGTGGGAGACTGCACAATGCATCCAAACTCGATATATGATCGATATATTCGTTTAGAGTCTGTTCAGAATGCATTAGAGCAAGCAAAGATAGCTGTAGGTAATATTTGTGGTGAAAATAAAATTAAATCACAGGTACCATGGTTCTGGTCTGATCAATACGATCTCAAATTACAGATTGCAGGACTTTCCGAGGGTTATGATAAAACTATAGTGACAGGTAACCCCTCAGACCGTTCTTTTGCATGTTTATATTTCAAAAATAATCGATTAATTGCCACAGATGCAATCAATTCAGCAGCAGAATTTATTATGTCAAAAAAACTAATAGCCTCAAGAAGAAAAATTAATACTGATAAGCTCGAAAACAAAAAAATGAGCCTCAAAGATTTAATTGACGAAAAATAAATGCCTTTTTAATTTTTCCAATTCAATATTTTTGCAAGTAATCTTCAAGAGATAAAGTTTCTGATGATTCAATATCTTTTTGACGCTGAATAGAAGCTAAAGCCTCTCTTTTGTAAAAATTTAACCTTTCATTATTAGATTCATTATTATTCGCAAAGTATTTACAATGACTCTTTGCCATTTCTAATGCAAACTCAGAAAATTCTAAGTCTTGTTTTTTCATATGTGAAAGTATCTTTGCAGAGGGTGTCTCATCAGGATTGTCTACTAGTTTTTTCATTTCTTTCACGGAATCAGAGTAATCTTTGTTCTGCTGATCAAGCTCATTTGCTACAGCTAAAACACCATTAAGAATTTCATTAGACCATTCTTTTATGGATATTGAAGTTCCATTCCTAACTAAATTTAATAAAGGATCACGCCCAAAATTAGCTGTTGCAGCATGATTGCTGGAAATTTCTTTGAGTTCCTCGCTAGAAAGCTCTGGGCTTTCAATCAAAAGACAGTAAATTAATAACACTTCCATAAAAAGAATAGTATTTTGATCAATACCGCAGGGCTCAAAAAGATTAAGATCTAATGATCGAACTTCAATGTATTCAATTCCTCCTCTCATTAGAGCGGCAGTTGGTCTCTCTCCAGATTTGGCAACTCGTTTAGGTCTAATCGATGAATAGTACTCATTTTCTATTTGCAATAAATTAGTATTTAATTGTCGATGGATATTATCAACTTTTATGCCAATCTCCTTAAATATGGGTTCAGGTGTACGTATGGCATTTTCGAGATCATTAATATATTGCTCTAAACCATTCACTGAAATGTCAATACTTGACTGGCTTTGGTTGCTGTAACCGAGATCACTCATTCTTAGTGAGGTACCGTACTGTTCAAAATTAGTTCCAGTTTTAAAAGTCTCCATATGTTTGGAGCTATTACTTAAAAAGGATTTGCATAAAGCCGGTGATGCACCAAATAGATACAATACTAGCCAGCCAATGCGCTTGAAATTTCTTATTAATCTAAGATATTGCTCTGATTTAAAATTATTTAGATCTGAATTATCTTTGAGAATATCTTGGTAGATTTCCCAGAAACCTTGCGGTAAAGAGTAATTGAAATGGATCCCAGAAATCATTTGCATATGACGGCCATAACGATAACCCAAACCTCTTCGGTAAATTGTTTTCATCTGACCAATATTTGAAAATCCGTATTTTGCCAATGGAATTTTTGTATTTGGTGGTATATGACAAGGCATACTTGCTGGCCATAGCAATTCCTGATCTAGTTGATGGAATGTAAACTTATGAATATCTATGAGGTGTGATAGAGCATGCTCAGCTGTTTTTGAAGTTGGTGTAACGAATTCTAATAAAGCCTCAGAGAAATCCGTAGTTATATAGTTATTTGTTAAAGCTGAACCGAGACCTGCTGGATGATCCGACATTGCAAGTGATCCATTATCTGTTATTCGCAATGATTCTTTTTCAATACCTTTCAGGCCTCCAGAAAGAGGATTATTACCCAAATTAGCTAACGCCTGAAGTCGATTGTGGAGTTCTTGAACCAAAAATTCTATTCCAAATTTTTTATAAAAAGAGTAATTATCTGAGCAAAATGTATAATGAATGATTAAAGTTTGACTAAATTTTTTATACTTTATAAGTTTATCAATTGCAGAAAAAATTATTCAATTAATTGAGTGGTGTCTATTTGATTAAAATCAAATCTTACAAATTAATTTGATACGAAATATTAATAATAAATCAGTTACTTCAAAAAAAAAGGGTTAATTTATGATAAATATAAAAAGAATAATAATCTCATTTATACTTATATTACTATCTTATCCTGCTTTCTCTTGTGACTATCCTACTCCACCTAATAACCTTCCTGATGGAGCAACCTCCAATAAAGATCAAATGCTTTCAGGTGTAAAAAGAATAGCTTCTTACCAAGAAGAAATGTCTTCTTATTTAGCATGTATTGAGAAAAATGAAATTGAAACAATGAAAAATCTTACAGATTTAAATGAGAATGAAAAAAATATTAGGAAAGAATTATTCAATAAAAAATATAATGCAGCCATTGAATCTCAAATTAGAACTGTAGAAATGTTCAATGTTGAAATTAGGGAGTTTAAAGCAAAATTAAAAGAGTAATATTTATTTTGGATTAAAAAAAAGGAACCTATAAAAAAGGTTCCTTTTTTAATATTTATAATGCTTTAATATTTAGCTTATAGCGCCTCTCATCACAACAGAATGACTCATTACTGTACAAAAGAAGCTATATTGTTCAGATGATGAAAGTGAGCTTGGTTTTATGATTAACTCGGTTGATTCGCCACCTCCAATGA
>MDTG01156795.1_pt1 | contig 16739 bp, 16 predicted proteins | sample 811421 | NCBI WGS metagenome assembly MDTG01 (sample SAMN05326645, study PRJNA326480) | marine metagenome | isolation source: seawater | place: Pacific Ocean: South East | collected 2011
ATATAAAGCTTTAACAGAAAATTTTAATAATGAGGAATATTTTTTTCGAGCTTTTTCAGCTGATCGATTTTCAGCAGTTATAGAAATAAATAAAATTTGATTAAAGTTGAAGTAAAATATTTAAATTAATTTTATTAAAGAATTTTTTCTGTAATTTTTTGAATATCTTTAATCCAAGCCCCTAAATATTTTAATTCTGTTTTTTTGATTAATCCCAATTTTATCATCAGTTTGTAAGATTTGATCAAACATTTCGCTAAATTTTTTTTTTCTTTTGAAAAATTTAATTTCTGCAGCTGCTCTAATATTTTAGCTGAATTTTGGTATATAGGTAATTCTTGCTGATAATCATTAAAAAGATCATGATCATTTCTATTTTGAATAAGATTTGGACTGTGAAATAAAGTTTTTAAATTAAGTTTATTAAGTATATTGCTGGCTATGTATCCTCGATAAATATCAGTCTCACGCATCGAGCATGTGGTTGGTAAATACATAAGCGCAGAAATATGTTTAAACCAGGTAGTATTTTGACTATTTGTTGGAGTTAGTGCCCTACCAATACTAATTTTTTTATTGTCGATGAATTTAATTTTGATTTTTTCATTCATTAATCTATAGATTGCATCTACATCAGGATTATTATCAGCTAAACCTTGCTGTAAAAGAAAGTTACCTTTAATTTTTTTTTTACTCATCATAATTTTGTTTGATTTTATTTTTTCTAAAGGTAAGCCTCTAGGCCAAATATTTGCTTTATCTTTAAGAAAAATATCATAAATATTTACCCATTCTTTATTCAAGATTTCTCTCACAAAAAAAATTTTTTTTCTTTTTTTAAAAAATTTGTTTGTAGGGAAATTATCATCATCAGTTTCAATTAAAACATCATTCATTTTTTTTAAGGCAATCAAATAACCAATATTTTTTCTAGTATAAGAATTTTCAGAACAAATCTTAGAATAATTGAAATTAAGTTTTTTTTGTTCCTTTAAACTAAAAAATTGTCCATATTTGAGTTTGTAGTTTTTTGGACTCTTTTTATCTCCGATAATAATCAAATCCCATTTATTTTTTTTACAATAATTTGAAAACCTCAAAATATTCCTATTAATCCTATTTATAGTTGTTATGATTAATGCAGTTTTCATAAACCTTGATATATAAAATTATAGCCCCTTTTCATTTATAAAATCTACTAAGTCAACAGATATTTTTTTTGAACCCAAGCTTGAAAGATGATCATCATCATAAAAAAGAGGGAAATCATTTTCAAATGCAAAACATCTTTTCTCATCACAAAAAATTTTTTCTGGATCATAGATTTTTAAATTTAATTCTTTTTGTATTTTATTTATAAAATTATCAAAATTATAATTTCTTTTTTTATATAAATTCTTTTCAATAGATAAAAAATTTTTATCTATATTTTGATTAATTAAAAGTCTTTTTGCAAGAAAACCTGGTATTTCCCAACCCATTTCTGGTGTTGATTTAACTATTATAATTTCTTTATTTAGCTTTTTAATTTCTTTAAAGAAATTATATACACTTGAATTTAGATCATTAATATTATTTAAGTTTTTTAAATTTTGATTAGATTTAATTACAATATGATCTTTGCCTTTTTCGATACCGCCTTCTAAATTATTAAATCTTTTTCCATTATAATAAAGATCCCACCTATAATAAAAAATTACAGTTTTAATATTTTTTTTTTCACTCAAAAAACTGATTAATTCATTGTAATATTTTTGACATTCATATCGTGGTTGATTATAAATTTTTAGTTCATTTGAAGGTAAACAGCCGTTGTAAGTTAATTGACGACCTCCTTTATTTTCAATTTTTAAGACTTTATCCAACTCTTTTGAAATAATTCCCATATGGGAGTCACCCACAAATGCATAGGTTATTTTATTTTTATTCCCTAAAACACAACTATTTTTTGGTGAAATAAATTTGTTTGGATCTGATAAACAGTTTTTAAAAAATTCATTTTTAAAATATTTCTTTTCCTCAACTATCTTATTGATATTTTTTGGATAATCCTTTTTAAAGTTTTGATAATTTATTTTATAAAAACATATTCCAGATATTAGTATAGCAGTAATTAAAAAAATTTTTAATGTATTTCCTCTTTTAAAAATAATTTTTCTTCTAAAGACCTTTTCGATAAAATTGTAAGATAAGATGGAGAAAATAAAACTTACAAAAATTAATAAAATAGTTTCATAGATGTGAAATTTTTTAGGTCCAAAATAATCAATATAAAAGTATAAAATTGGTAGATGCCATAAATATAAACTATAAGAAATTAAACCAACATTCTGCATTACAGTATTGTTAACTATTTTTTTAAACCAAAATTTGTTCTCAATTTCAAAAAGCAAAAGTATCGAAATACCCAAAATTGGAATAAGAGTGTATATACTTGGATGGTAAACTTTATCGGAAAAAAAAATAAAAGAAAAAAAAATTAATATATAACCTATAATATTGAAAGTATTTTTTTTAACTGAAATTTTTTCAACAAAATTTACATATTTAATTTTCAAAATAGAAATTATTGAACCGGCTAAAAGTTCCCATATTCTTGTAGGTAAAAGATAGAAACTATTTGAAGGTAATTTTATAAATTCAAAATCATCATAAAAAGGATAGGTCTTTTTTAATATACCTCCATTATTTGCAAGTAAAAAACTTATTAAAAATAAAACTATTAAGATTAAAATTAAATTTCTTTTATAAAATAAAAACAAAAAGAAGGGGAAAATAAGATAAAATTGTTCTTCAATCGATAAACTCCAAGTATGCAACAAATGAGAATTACTGACATCAGGTTCAAAATATGACCCAGATTGTGCAAACCATAAGTTTGAAACAAAAAAAACAATACTTAATATTATTTTATAAAAATCAATTTTTTCATCATATAAAAATAATTTATTTTGAACTAAGATTGAAACTATTAAAACAAAAAATAATATAGGAATAATTCTTCTAATTCTCCTTTCGTAAAAATTAATAAAATTAAATTTTTTATCTATCATCTCTTGAAGAATAATAGATGTTATTAAATAACCACTGATCACGAAAAAAATATCTACCCCAATAAAACCACCTTGAAAGAAAGGAATCTTAAAGTGATACAATATTACTGCAATGACAGCGTAACCTCTAAGAGAATCTATATCTGATCTATATTTAATCATTTAAGATTTTATCTATTAATTTTAAAAAATAATTACCTAATTTCTTTTGATTAATTTTAGATAAATCTTGACTTTTTTTTATTTGTTTTTTTTTATTAAGCACAATTAATAATTTTTTTGTTAAATCTTTTGAGGAGTTTTTTTTAAAAAAAATAATATTTTTATATTTAATTTCTTTATTAATTTTTAAATCTGAAATTATTAAACATTTTTTTAATGAAATTGCTTCATATGAGGAAAACCCACCTGGCCCACCCTCATAAAGAGAAGGTTGGATTACACCTAAGCTGTTTTTAATTAATTCAAGCTGATCTGATCTTGGAATCAAATTAAGTATTTTTATTTTATTATCTATTATTTGTTTATTAAATTTTTTTTTTAAATCCCCAAAATAATTGGGGAATCTACTATCCTCTGTAATGCCAGTACAAACTAAATCAAATTTTTTATTTTGAAGTTGTAAATTTTTAAAAGCTTGAAAAGCTATTTGATGATTTTTATGTCTCCAGAAATGATTACAAATTATGAAAAAATCATTTTTTAAATTATATTTTTTCTTAATGTTATTATTCATTTTCAAATTAGTGTCATATAAATAAGGTAAAAAAGGAATTACATTCAAATTTTTTTTTTTTATTTTAAAATTTTTTAATATTCCTTTCTTAACAAAAAAAGAATTTACTAAGATACCATCTGTATTATTGATTATATTTTTGAAGTCTTGATTTCTTTTTTTTATCTCAGATTTATTAAAAAACTTTGGTAAATCAATATGTTGTAAATCATAAATATAGCCAAGGGTCTTAAAATTTTTAGGAATTTTAGTGTCTTGAATTGGAAAAACTAAATCTGGTAAATAATTTTTATAAATATTATTTTTTGAAAAAAAAACTATTCTGTTCTTTATCTTATCATTCTCTTTTAAAAAAATTTTTGCAGAATTAGAAAATTTATGAATTCTTTTTTTTTCTTCGGAAAAAATATTTTGTATTATCAAGTATAAATTATAGATTATTTTTTTTACTTTAAGAAGGAAATTTTCTTCGAAGATAAATATTTTTAAATTATATTTTTTTTTAAAATTTGTATTTTTTATAAGACTATACGAAATATATTTTATTAAATTCAAAACTCCCTGGGATGGATAAGCACCTGAGGTAATTATCACGAGTTTTTTCATAAGTTTATTTTTTTCTTTTTCTAATAAACTTTACAGGACAACCTGCATAAATAGACCAGGAATTTAAATTGTGTTTTACAAGAGACAATGCACCGACTGTTGTACCTTCTTTAATTTGAGTTTTTCCAATTATAACAGTGTTTGATCCTAATATAACGTTTCTCTCTATTTTGATTGAACCCTTTATAATTTTATCCTTTTTTTTTACACTTAGATAATCATTAATTTTAGAGTAAAATTTTACACCTTGGGCTATATTAACATCATTCTTTATTTCTATTCCACCACCGCATCCAAGATAACTTTGTCCACCAATGTGAATATTAGATCCAAGTTTTAAAAAACCCTCTTTTGCAGAAATAATTGTATAATCATCAATTCTAACATTATCTCCAATCTGAATATTCTCTGATCCTATTATTGTGACATTTGGTGAAATTTTAATTTTTTTTCCATAAGATTTTAGGTTTAATTTTTTTAATCTACTATTTGATAGAAAGTTATGGTTCATCTAATTTTATTTAAAAATCTATTAATTTTATCACATATAAATTTGATTTCTTTTTGTTTTAAACTTGGATATGAAGGCAACGAAACACCAAGTTTATAAATTTTTTCTGAATTTTTGAAGTTATTTTTTGTGTTTCTATATATTTTTAATTTATGCATTGGAGTAAAAATAGGCCTCGTTTCAATGTTATTTTTTTTCAAATATTTTTCTAAATCTACTTTTGTCTTATTTTTATCAACTAAAATAGTAACTAACCAATATGTGCTTAAAGTATTTTTTATTTGATCTTGAAATATAATATTTTTATTTAAATATTTTTTATATTGTTCAAAAATCATTTTTTTTTGTTTAATAAATGAATTAATTCTATTTAATTGAGACAAACCTATCGAAGCACAAATATTTGTCATCCTGTAATTATACCCTATCATTTCGTGATTATAATAGTTATTGGTTTTATAGATATCTAATCCTTGCGATTTCAAAAACACAATTTTTTTATAGATATCCTTATTTCCAGTTACAACCATACCTCCTTCTCCAGTTGTAATTGTTTTATTTCCATAAAAGCTAAATGTTGCCACATCACTTATCGTTCCAACATATTTATTTCCATATTTTGAACCTATTGCCTCCGCACAGTCTTCTATAATCTTTAAATTATTTTTTTTTAAATTTAAAATATCATTATGGTTATAAGCAAATCCATAAAGGTGGACTAAAATTATTGCTTTTGTTTTTTTTGTAATTTTCTTTTTTATTTCGTTTATATCCATTAACCATGTGTTTCTATTTATATCAACAAGGATTGGCTTAGCGCCAACATATGAAATTGCATTTACGCTAGCTACAAATGTGATGTTAGGTACGATAACTTCATCACCGGGTTTGATATTTAATGATAGTAAAGCTAAATGTAAAGCCGTAGTACCATTAGTCGTGACTGTTGCAAATTTGTAACCAAATTTTTTTTTAAACGCTGCCTCAAAACTTGAAACAAATTTTCCTTTTGATGATATCCATCCATCTTTTAAACAGCTATTTACATTTTTAATTTCTTTTGAAGAAATTGATGGTTTATAAAGAGGTAAAAAATTATTTTTCAAGGTATTTATACATGTTAATTTTATTATACCAATAGTACAATTTATTAATTTCCTTCATTTGATTTTTAAATTTTATAGAAATCAAATTTTTTATTTTCTGATTGCTACCATAAGTTTTTAAAACATCTGCTGAATGTTTGGCTACTTTTTTTATTTTCAAATTTTTATTTTTAAAATTATTACAAATATGGATTATTTTAAGAGGTTTTGATGAACAAATATTAAAAATTCTATGTCCAAGAATTCTTTTGTTTAGTAATTTATCAAAAATTTTTTTAACATCTCCTATATATGTAAAATCCCTATGATGATTTCCATAATTATTAATTTGAAGTTTTTTCTTTTTTCTTATTGCCTCAAACATTTTAATCAATAACATGTCGGGTCTACCCCATTCTCCAAATATAGTGAAAAACCTCAACCCAATCATGTTAATTTTGTACTTTTCGCTATAATAAGATGCAATTTTTTCATTAAATTTTTTGGATTTAGAATAAATATTGATTGGTTTTAATTCCTGACTTTCATCGCATGGAAATTTTTCTGAATTACCATAAACTGAACTTGATGAAGCATAAATGAATTTTTTTATTTTCCTCGATTTAATATTCTCCATTAAATTAATAAAGCTAATTATATTTGAATTTACGTATTTTTGAGGATTCTTTTTTGAGTACCTTACCCCTGCTTGAGCAGCAAAATGGAAAATAAATTTAAAATTATTTTTATCTATAATTTTTTTAATTTTATGTTTGTCCATCAAATCAATATTTAAAAATGTAAAATTTTTATGTTTTTTTAGAATGTTCACTCTTTTTTTTTTTAATTTTACAGAATAGTAATCATCAAAATTATCAATACCAATAATGCTATATTTCTTTTTTAAGAAATACTCACACATACTAAACCCAATAAATCCAGCCACACCTGTAATTAAAATCTTCATTTTAAACTTTTTATGATCTTTTTTATATGTCTAATACTTTTATAAACTATAATTAACAAAATAATAATTTTATTCTGACCATTATCATTTCTTATCGCAATTTCTTCCTTAAAATGATCTAAAAATTTTACACTACTTGAAAACCCTCCTCTTCTAAAAATACCAAAAATCTTATCTTTTTTAACTCCAATGCCAGTCATTTTTTTTTTAACAATCATTCTAAAAAAGTAATCATAATCTGATGAATATTTATATTTTAAATTATATTCACCTACATTTTTTGCAGAATTAGTTTTAATAAAAAAACCAGTAGAATGACTGCTATAAAAGCCCCAAGTAAAATAAATTTTCCAAGGTTTATATCCATAAAGAAGTGCCCAGTGTTTTTTTACTGGCCCAAAAATGAAATCTGCTTGATGATTTTCAGCAAAAGCCTCAATTACATAATTTAATGTTTTGTCGCTGTAATAAATATCATCTGAATTTAAGAAACCTAAATATTGACCCCTGGCTAAAGACATTCCTTTGTTGAAGGCATCATAAATACCTCTATCTTTTTCGCTTACCCATAAATCTATCTTGTCATTATTATTTTCTAAAATCTTTAAAGTGTTGTCTGTTGATCCTCCATCAATAATTATATGTTCATAATTTTTATATTTTTGAATATGAAGACTGTCTAAACATTCTTGGAGGTATTTGTCATTATTTAAAACAACTGTAATTATTGTAATTAAAGGTTCCAAGACATTATTTTGCTTAAAAATTTTTTTATCTCTTAAGCCTCCTCTTTTAACTTTTTTTAAATCCATTTAATTATTCCTAAATCAATTTTTTATAAACTGAAAGAGTTTCATTCGCACAATTTTTCCACGAAAATTTAAGACTTTGTTTTAATCCCGACGTAATCAGTTTTTTCCTCAATTCACTTTCAAAAGCAATTTTTTCTAAATTGTTGAGAAGCTCATTGTGTGATAGCGGACAAAAACTTAGAGCAGCCTCCCCATATACTTCTGGTAAAGAGCTTGTATTGCTACTAATAACTGGACAACCTAAAGACATGGCTTCTAAAATTGGCATTCCAAAACCTTCATTAAAGGACGGATAAATCAAAGCTGTGGCATTTTTGTATAAATCAAATAATACTTGATCATTTTGATAAGGAAAAAAAATAATCTTACTCAAGTCAATACCCTTTTCAACTAATACTTTTTTTTCTGAATTTAATAATTGACCTCCACCGAAACAAACTATTTTAAATTCATTATATATTTGCTTATTTTTCTTAAAAACATCAATAATAGAAAAAAAATTTTTGTAACGCTTTCTTCCACCAACATACAAAAAATATTTAAAATCTATAGAATTACTTTTTTTTTTTGAATCCTTTTTAATATCATCAAAATTGTTACCATGATAAATAACTTTTATTTTTTTTTCATTTATTTGGTAATATTTTAATAAATCCTTTTTTGTATTTTTCGAAACACAAATAATAAAATCAGCTAAATCTAGTATTCTTGCTTTAGGCCTAAAATCTTTATTTTTACCATACTCTTGATGATAAATTTCATGAGTTAAATCATGGACAGTTACTACTAGAGGTTTAATCTTTTCTAAATTAGATTTAAAATAATCTGTTGTGTGAATTATATCTGGTTTTATTTTTTTAACATAATATTTACTAAAAATCTTATCTATTTTATTAAAAATGGGACTCATAAATTTTATTTTTGAAAAATTAATACCATAAATATTTTTTTTAAATCTAGAGCTTTTTATATATTCATTATAATATAGTGGACTCACAATAAATGAATTTACATCTAGTAAATTTAAGTTTTCAAATAGATTGAAATAATATCTAGATGGTCCTCCAAATCTTTGGTTAAAAAAAATTTTTGAATCAAACACTATTTTCATCAAAATTTAAAAATCTTTTTTGATATCTTTTTGATATAATTGAGTTGTTTATTGGTTAAATCAAAATATATTGGCATTGAAATCTCCTTTTCATAAAATTGTAAAGAATTTTTAAAATTTTTTTTTACGAATTTGTATTTTTTTCTATAATAGGGTTGAGTATTTATTGGGATATAGTGAACTTGTAAATTTATTTGATGTTGAAGAAATTCGTTAAAAATAATTTTTTTTGTTTTCTTTATCTTATCAAAGTCCACAAGTAGTGGATATAAATGATAAGAGTGAAATATATTTTTTCTTTTTTTTGGAATTGTAAAAAATTCACTATTTCCAAAAACTTTATCATAATATTGCGCAATATAATTTCTTCTTAAAACAAACTTTCTAATCTTCTTCAACTGACTTAAGCCTAAAGCAGCCTGAATATCTGAAAGTCTGTAATTTGAACCCATTTCTTTCATTTCATGATACCAATTACCTATTTTTCGTATCTTTTTTTTATCTCTTACCACTCCATGTGATCTTAAAATTTTTGACATTTGGAAAAATTTTTTGTTATTAGTTAAGATTGCTCCACCTTCACCTGTAGTGATACTTTTAACAGGGTGAAAACTAAGAATTGAAAAGTCTGCATATTTCACTGCATATCCTCGATTATTATCAATTGATGAACCAATTGCATGGCAATTATCATTAATAACTTTAAAATTATATTTTTTTTTTAATTTATAAATTTTTTTCCAATCTGCAGGATGTCCAGCATAGTCAGTAACTATAACTGCTTTTAATTTTTTTTTTAAATTTTTAATTTTTGTCTCTAATTTTGATATATCTAGAGAATAATCATCCAAATTTATATCTACAAAGATTGGTTTAGCTCCACTTCTCTCTATGCAATTTGCCGTTGCTAAAAAAGTTATAGGCGAAACAATTACAAGGTCATTTTTTCTCCAATTGAGAACTTTCGCAATAATATTCAAAGCACTTGTTCCACTTGATACAGCCAATGTATATTTTGAATTAAAATATTTAGAAAGTTTTTTTTCGAATTTTTGAACGATCGGTCCTTGAGTCAAAAAATCACTTTTTAGTGTCTTTTTAACGGACTCTATATCTTCTTGTGAAATACTGTGTTTACCATAATTTATCATTTAAAATAAAAAAGCTTAAACTTAGTTTTCAAAATCATCTTTATTTTTGTTAATTAAATTAGTCAATTGTTTTGGTGTTAAAAAATCTTTATTAGCTCTACTATTATAAGAAAATATTTTTTTATATTTAATTTTGTTTTTCTTATACGAAGAATGAATTATAAAGTAATCTTTAAATTCTTCAGTATTTAAAGAATCGCTCTCTGTTATTAATTCTTCGTGGAGTTTTTCTCCAGCTCTAATACCTATTAATTTGTACTTTGGTTTATGGGAAATAGATTGTAGCAAGTCTAATATTTTATAGGATGGAATTTTTGGAACAAAAATTTCTCCCCCATTCATCATTTTTTCACATTTTACAACAAATTCTACAGACTCTTTTAGAGTAATATTGAATCTAGTCATTTCCTTATCTGTAACAGTAAAAATTTTATTTTCTTTTTTTTGACTTAGGAAAAGAGGTATTACAGAGCCTCTGCTACCCATAACATTTCCATATCTTACAACGGAGAACTTGCTTCTTGATTTACCTTTGTAGAAATTGGCATTAATAAATAATTTATCCGATGTGAGTTTTGTTGCTCCATATAAATTAATTGGTGCTGCAGCTTTATCAGTGCTTAGAGCAATTATTTTTTTTATGTTTTTATTAATACATGATTGAATAACATTTTGAGCTCCAAGAATGTTTGTTTTAATTGCTTCAAATGGATTATATTCAGTAGCAGGTACTTGCTTCATTGCTGCTGAATGAATAACGGTGTCTATATTTTCTTGTATTGCAAAATTCAATCTATCTTCATCTCTAACATCACCAATCAAAAATCTTATTTGAGATAAATTTTTATTAATTAAATTGTCCTCTTTTAACTGTAGTTGCTTATATTCATCTCTACTATAGATAATTATTTTTTTTGAAAGTCTATTTTTTAATAGATATTTGATAAGCTTTTTTGAAAATGAACCTGTGCCACCAGTTATAAAGTAAATTTTTTTCATAATATTAAGTATTGAATTAATTTAAACTTTACAAAAATACAATTAATTTTATAATAATACTTTATCGTATCGAATATTTAGCTCAAATGTTGTCCAAAAGAAAGAAATTTAAAGTTTTATGCATCATTCCTGCACGTGGTGGATCAAAGGGGATTAAATTAAAAAATTTATCCAAAATTGGTAATAAACCATTAATTTATTATCCAATTATTGCGGCAAAAAAAAGTGGTGTTTGTGATGATGTTTTCGTCTCAACAGACTCACTTAAAATTGCAAAGGTGGCAAAAAAATATGGTGCAAATGTTCCTTTTTTAAGAAATAAAAAATACAGTGGTTCTTTAACAACAACAGAGAAAACTCTTCAAAATGCTTTATTAGCTTATGAAAAGTTTTATAATACAAAGATAGACATATGTTTATTTTTAACTTGTACAAATTTTTTTAGAAAAATATCTTGGGTTAAAAATGTTGTAAATAATTTAATTAAAAATAAAAAATTAGAAAGTTCATTTGTTGTGTCAAAGTTGTATAGGCATTTCTGGCACAAAATTAAAAACTCTAGACCGGAAAAGGTAGCTAAGTGGATGAATGATTATACTTCTAGGCAGATTGCTCCAAAATTATATAGGGAAGAAACTGGACTTGCTTGCGCAACAAGAGCAAAATTTTGGAGAAAAGGGAAGCGTATTGGTAAAAAAGTTAAATTTGTAATTTCAGACCATTCATTTACTGGATTTGATATTAATAATAACCAAGATTTAGAAATACTTAATTTAGTTTTTGATTATATTAAAAAAAAGAAAATAAAAAAAATACTTTATTAAGTAATTATTATGAAAGATTATTCTATACTAATATTCTCATACAACAGGCCATCACATCTTAAAAGAGTTTTGATAAGTTTGGAAAATTACAAAGAAAAAAATATCAATGTAATACTAGACGGTCCAAAAAATAAAAGAGATAAATTGATTCAAGAAGAGGTAAAGAAAGTTATAATGGGAGATCAAAAAATAAAACTTGATTTTATATTTAGAAAAAAAAATTTAGGCTTAGCAAAATCAATAGTCAAAGCTCTTGATTACTATTCTAAGAAATATAAATATCTAATTATAATCGAAGATGATTGCATACCAAGAAAAGAGTTTTTCCCATATATTAAGAAGGGAATAAAAATGAATAAAATTAATAAGACGATAGGCGCTGTTTGTGGATATCAGTTACCAGAACTACATGAAAAAAATAATAAAAATTTAAATCTTTATTTATTGGATCATTTTATACCTTGGGGATGGGCTATTTTATCAAAAAATTGGATTAAATTTAGGAATGAATTTAAAAATATTTTAATAAAAAAAAAAAAATATAAAGTTATCTAAAAATTTATTAGAGATCATAAAAATTACTAAACATAAAGAACGGAAAATATGGACAAGAAATTTCATACTATATAACTTTTATAAAAGAAATAAATTTTTATACCCTGGAAAATCTTTAATTAAAAATATCGGTTTTGATGGATCAGGTATTAATTCAAAAATTACAGATATTTTCTATACTAAATACTCAGAAAGTAAAAAAATTTCTAATACGCTTATTGAAAATAACAAATTAATTAAACATCAAGAAAAAATTCTCTCAAAACTTGTAAAATATTATTATTAATGAAAATAATTATAGTAGGATTTGGCACTTCGGGAAAATATTATTTAGAATTGTTAAAAAAATTAAAACCTAAAAACAAGATAAGCATTCTAGAAAAAAAAATCACAAAAAATAGTAAAACCAAAAATTTAAATATCTATAAAAACTTAGACGATATAATAAAAAGTAAACAAAAATTTGATTATGCAATTATAGCAACACCTTCGCATTTACATTTTAAGTTTGCTGATTTTTTCTTAAGGCAAAAAACAAATGTTCTTATTGAAAAACCAATGGTTTTAAAATTGGAACATGCTAAAAAATTAATCAAAGTTACGAAAAAATTTAAAGTGAAATGTTGGGTTGCATTCCAAAACAGATACAACAAAGCTATTCAAAAATTAAGATCCGAAATATCTAAAAAAAAACTTGGGGAAATATCTTTAATTGATGCAACTCTTATTTGGAAAAGAAATTTTAAATATTACAAAGTTAGTTGGAGAGGTAAATACAGAACAGATGGTGGTGTTCTCTCAAATCAAGCTATTCATCTACTTGACACTTTAATTTACCTTTTTGGCAATATTAGAAAATTCAATGTAATAGCTGGTTTTAATAAAAAAAAATTACAAGCTGAAGATTTAATATCAATAAATTTTTTACACAAGAATAATATAATTTCATCTCTTAAAGCTACAACGAGGGCTGATAAAGATTATAAAGTTGCAATAGATGCAGTAGGCAATAAAGGTAGAATTGTTGTAAAAGGAATTAGCTTAAATACATTTAATATTTTTAAGAGAGGAATATTAAAATATGATAGAAATAATAGTGAGGAATTTTCTCATAGCAAAGGACCTTTAGGCGGTATGGGAAATGGTCATTATAAACTTTTAAAAGAATTTTTAGGAAAAAAAAAAATATGTAGTAAAAATTTAGAGATTAGAAATAATTATTATTTATTAAAAGTTTTACATTCAATATATAATGCATTAAACGGTAATAATTCTAGTTTTGTTAAAGATAAACAAAGTATCTTAGGAAAGTAAAATGTCAAAAAATATTTTTATCAAAAATTTATCAAACAAAAATCCAACTAAAGATCTTACTCATGACGATATAAAATATAAAATACCTAAGATCACAAAAAAGCAAAATATAACAGTAAAAGTGAATAACAAAGTTTCTTTTTCAAAAAAAAACTTGCCAATTATCGCTGGGCCCAATGGTGTTGAAAGTAGAAAATTAATTTTCAAAGTTGGTAAATTTCTAAAAAAACATGGAATAAAAATTATAAGAGGTCATGCATATAAACCCCTTACATTTCCTTATCGGTCGAAAAAATATTTAGAAACAAAAGATGAAGGCATGAATTGGCTTGATGAAGTAAAAAAATATTTAGGTTTATTAGTAACCACAGAAGTAACAGAAATAAAATACTTAGAGAGAATAAATATGACTGCAGATATTTTACAGATAGGTTCGAGAAATATGCAAAACCTAGAATTATTAAAAGAAATAGCAAAATTAAATAAACCAATTATTTTAAAAAGACATTTCGGAGCTAGTATCAGAGACTTACTTGGTGCAGCAGAACATATACTCGTTGAGGGAAACAATAAGTTAATATTATGTGAAAGAGGTGTTTCAATTCCACATACACATCGTGAAACTTCAAGATTTGCTTTGGATATACAAGCAATTCCTGCACTAAAGGAGATATGTAACTATCCGATTATATCTGATCCTAGTCATGCTTCATTTTGGGCTCCATGGGTTGAACCCTTGGCGCTAGCATCTGTTGCTGCTGGATGTGATGGATTAATAATAGAAATGCATCCTGATCCAAAAAATTCTGCTGTTGACCCACTCCAACCACTTAATTTTAAACAATTTGCTAATTTAAAATCTAGAATAAATAGATTGTCAAAAATAGTTAATAAGAAAATTATTTAATGTACTGTGGTATTATAGGTTTCCCATTAAAAAACCCAAGATCAATAAAAATATGGAAAAAATTTTTTTTAAAAAAAAAAATTAATTGCAAAATGATACCAATTGAAATTAAACCAAAAGAATTCTCAAAAAAAATGAAGAGTTTAAAATATGATTCAAATTTTAAAGCAGCAGCAATTACAATGCCTTATAAAGAAAAAGTACACAAATTAACCATCCCAAAAGATCGTTTTAGCCTGAAAGCAAGAAGTGTTAATTTAATAATAAAAAATAGATTTAATTTTTTTGGCTATAACACAGACGTGTATGGTGCTTTTGAAAAAATTAAAAATATAAAGAAAAAGACAAAAATTTTAATTTATGGATATGGTGGCACCGGAAAAGCAATTTTTTTAAACCTTATAAATGCGTACAAAAAATCTAAATTTATAATAATTTCTAAAAAAAATTTAAAATTAAAAAACAAGAATATATTGTTAAGAAAAAAAATTTTTAATAATGATCTAATAGATTTAAATCTATTTATTAACTGCTCACCTTTAGGAAGTAATTTAAGTAAACAATTTTTAAATAAAAGTCCTCTGACAAACTCCAATTATAGATTTCTTAATAAAAAATGTGAAATTTTTGATATAGTTTACAGTCCAAAAAAAACAAAATTATTTTACCAATCAAAAAAAAATAAAATCAAATATTACAATGGTTTAAGTATGAATTCATTACAAGCTCAAAAATCTTTAGAAATTCTAAATAAATTCTTTTAATTTTTTTTCTCAATTTTTTTTAATTGATATAATATTCTTTTAATTGTGTTTTTTCTTGTTGGAAAAAATTTTTTGAAATTAAAATGAGAAATTTTTTTTTTTTTTATTATTTTTTGAATTTTGTTTTTAAAATCATTTTTAGAGTTCGAGACATTAATTAATTTTAATTTTTCATAACTTGTTGATTTTTTGAATTCTCGCTCTACTATAGGCCACAATTGCAAAACTGGTCTGGAAGTCATTATAGCATCAAAACCTGCAGCAGAAAATGGGTGTGTTATTAGACATAAGCAATTTTGACAAAGCTCGGCTAAATTTTTGCTGGACTCAACCCATTTAAATTTTGCATATTTTTTTAGAAAGATTTTATATTGTTTTGAATTTTTTGTTGGATGTAATTTAAAAACTACTTCTTTATTCAAAAAATTTAATATTCCAATTAGATCTATTAATTGTTTTTCTAATAATTTTTTATAATAACTGTTCACATAATCAAATCTTGATACATATGCTACAATTATCTTATCTTTTGAATTTTCTTTTTTGTAATATTGATTAAGCCATTTTGGATCATATTTAGGATTACCTGAAATAAAAATTTTATTTTTTTGAATTTTTTTTTGGAAAATTTTTTTGTCTAAAAATGAATTTAAAAAAAGTAAATCACCTCTTAGTGAATATTTTTTTTTTACCTCATTTAAATAAATTTGTGGTGTACTGGGGTAGTGGATTATCTTAATTTTTTTTGTTCTTTTTAAATAATCAACCCATCCTGATGAAAAACCAAATTCAGAAAAAAAATATGATAATTGAAAATTTTTTAAATTTACCTTTTTTTTTATAATTTTTTTTATAGAGGATAAACTATAAATATCTTTTCTCAGTAAATTAACTATTTGTTTATTTTTGAAAAAATTATTAAAAATATATATAAGAATTTTTGATATGAAATAATCGCTTTTTTTTTCGATATGATAATTTTTAGAAATATTTTTCCAAATCTCAAAATTTGTTTTATTTTGTTTTAAAGATAAATAAGCTTTATGATTTTTAAATATTGTAAAAATTAAATAATCTTTTTTAAGGTACTCAAAAATAGGTAATAACCACTCCGTTTCTGCTGAACCTTTAAAATTATAAAATATGATAATTTTTTTCATGAGCTATTAATAATAAAAAAAATTATGATTATTCATCTAAATTTATTACTCTATCAAACAATTCAGAATAATTTTTTTTATGGGTGATAAAAATTACTGTTTTATCAATTAGTAAATTTTTAAAACTATTAATTATTTCATTTTCACTTTTTTCATCCATTGCACTTGTAGCTTCATCAAATAA
>MDTG01265083.1_pt1 | contig 16739 bp, 14 predicted proteins | sample 811421 | NCBI WGS metagenome assembly MDTG01 (sample SAMN05326645, study PRJNA326480) | marine metagenome | isolation source: seawater | place: Pacific Ocean: South East | collected 2011
TGACGATGATCTCCTCCTCGCGCCAGACCATGCAGTCCTTGAGGGTCGCGTCGATGTCGTGCTCCTCGTGGAGACGATGGTGCACCACTTCGACGTTGTCGAGCAGGCAGATGAACATGTTGGGGGCCAGGGTGTTCATCTGGTCGAAGTCGAAGGCGCTGAACAGCCCGTGCCGCCACCGGAAGGTGGCGTGGGTGTTCACCATGATGTCGGGATGATCTCCGATCGGTGCGGTCTGGGCGATGATGTCCTTGAACGCCGCCCGACGCAGCGACGCCAGTCGACTCAGAGGCAGATCGAGGATGCGTCCGGGCCGGATGTCCGGTCCCTCCTCGTACATCATGTTGCCCACGTTGAAGAGGGGCAGCGTCTTGCCCCGCTGGCCACCGAGATCGGCCACGGCCTGCAGGTAGGGCTTCTTGTCGATTCCGATCTGTCCCGTGACGATTGCACGCATGGAGCACCTCCCACGCCGGCCCGGATGATTCCGGGGCCCGGAAAGATGTCAAGTATACGGTGCAGAGGCCGATCCCGAACGCCAACGGGCATTTCGGGTCAACGAGCCCCGCTTCGGAACTGCCGCAGCCACCGTGCCTTGGCCCGCGGGAGCGCGGCGCCGCTGCGGCGACTTCGTCGCCAGACCCAGACCACCACGACGAGGACCGCGGCCAGCAGAGAGAGGCCCACCACCCACTGGACCGTGCCGAAGGTGTCCCGGGTGGTGAGGCCCAGTCCGATCAGGTACCCGACCCCGATCTGCATCGGTGCGGTGATCAGCACGCAGGTCGCGGTCGCCAGCAGAAACTTCCAGAACGGAAGGTGCAACATGGCCGCGACGGTGATGGCCGAGGTCCGACTGGCGGGAATGAACCTCGCCAGCACGATGAACCACGCGCCGCGGCGATCGACCTGGTACTTGGCCCGCAGCAGACGTCGTGGATGCAGCAGTCGCTTGAAGCGACGGATCCGGAACAGGTGCACCCCGAACCGGGACACGATCAGGAACCACAGGCAGTCGCTGCAGACCACGCCCAGGTAGCCCGCGAGCAGCGCCGACCAGAGGACCATGTCCCCCTCCGCGACGAGCATGCCGGCGGGGATGTTGACGACGTCCTCGCCGATGGCGATTCCGACTCCACTGCACATCAGCAGCAGGAACTGGATGATCGGCCCGTACACCGGTCCGTATTGATGCAGCAGTTCCAACATCGGGTATCAGTGCTCCTGCGACGGTACGCGGCGACCGGTCGCCTCCAGCAACCATGACATTCGTGCCCTCGGGCGAGGCCCTTCGGCCCGACGCGAACGCCGCCACCACCAGAACAGGCCCACCACGAGCAGGACGCCCAGTCCGATCGTGATCGCAAGCCGGACATGCCGGGCTTCCGGTCCCGTTCCGATGGCCTTGGCGGCCAGCCATCCGATCCCCAGTTGGGTGATCACGGTCGGTACGGCGCTCAGGGTCTCGGCCAGCAGGAACTTCCAGGTGCTCATTCGGGCGATGCCCGCGGCCGTGATGACCGTGGTCCGGCTGGCGGGAATGAATCGACTGACCACGACGACCCAGACACCGTACTGCTCGAACTGATACTTGATCTCGAGAATGCGACGCGGGTGCATCAGCCGACGGAACATCCGGATGTTCAGGATCCGCCTCGACATGGTCTTGCAGACCAGCAGCCACAGGGTGTCCGCCATGATCACGCCGAGGTACGCGGCGAGAATCGTCCATCCCATCGGCATGATCCCCTGCCCCATGAGGTAGCCGGCCGGGATGATGAAGACGTCCTCGCCCAGCGAGACACCGACTCCGGACGCCATCAGAAGCAGAAAGAGCAGCAGCGGACCGTAGTCGGTCAACGCCCCCCGCACGTACATCTCCACCTGGTGCGACTCGGCGTGCCAGGCACGCATCACGAACCACATGCACGCGAGAATGGCCGCCACGCCGAGCAGGATGAACAATGAACGCGGCTTGAGCAGGTTCGTACGCGAGATCATGCGGCCAGTGTAGCGGTCACAGCAGCAGCGAGCCGCCCGGTTCGATCGCGGCCGGGAGGTCCGAGCCGGCGAGATCGCCGGGCCGCATGGCCGTCAACGGTTCGATTTCGATACGGACCGTGGTTCGACCCGCATCGTCCTGCGGCACCTGCACACCGTGCTGACGAAGCCAACCGCCGTAGAGATCGCTCTGGATCTGCTGCGACGTCTCGAGCGAATCCGGTCCCGTCGCGTTCTTGATCGGAGCAAACTCGTGGGAACGCTCGGTTCGCAGGATCGCCGAACGTTCGGCCCGGGGAACGATGTCGAAGATGAATCGTTCGAGCTTGATGACGTTGGGACCGTCCGGTTCGACCATCGCTCCCGAGGCGGCATCCCACCACGACGACTTCTTCAACGCACGGTGCCACGGCAGCGGGTCGCCCCCCTGACCGGTGAGCTGCGAGACGAACGGAACCGAGTACAGATGCACGGCGATGCTGGCCGCTCCGAACCGCAGCGAACCGTCCCCGTTCCGGACCTCGGCGAGGTCCGACGGCAGATCGGAATACTCGACGACATGCGTCCGACCGTCCACCCGGCAGAAGACCCCCACCGGTTCCGACGGATCCTCCTTGAGGACCATCTTGCTGGAGACCTCCGCGGAGGAGTGCTCGTCGCTTTCGTGCATTCCGATGAAGCATTCGTCGACCACCCGCACCAGGGGATTGTCCACCTGGAACGAGCTCACGATCGTGATCCCCCGGGATTCCATGTCCGCCAGGGCACCGCTGCGGGCCATCGCATCCAGCGCCCCACCGTGACCGTCGGGATTCTCCGCCACCACACCCGGGGAAGCGAGCAGCAGGTCACCCGTTCGGGCATCGAAGCTGGGCATGGTCCCCTGGGGAAACATCATGATGTTGCTGCGATGCAGACCGAAGCACTTGTTGTCGAGGAAGAAGGCCCGGGTCGCGGCGTCGTTGAGGGGGCTGGTCATGATGTACCAGGGAATGACCACGTCGTACCGCCGCTGGGCCGCACGCAGCTGCTCGGCGAAGATCGCGAACAGCGGCTTCCCGCTCACCGCAGTCGCGGGGAAGGTGCCCTTGGGACCGTTCCATCCGAGACGGGTTCCCTGCCCACCGGCCACGGTGAACGCGGCCACCCTGCCGGCGGCGATCAGTTCGGCACCGCGGTCGAAGAATCCGGCGGCATCGGGGCCGGCGGGGTCACAGGTCTGCGGAGGCTTCAGGTTCGACGGCGGAGGATTCGATTCGACCCGGTGCTGGATGGACTCGCGCACCACGTCGATCGTCTCCCACGGGAGCAGTTGCAGCTGGTTCAGCAGCGCTTCCCGAGCCGTTTCGTCGAGTCGATCCCACCCCCCGAGCAGATGACTCTGCTCGTGTGCCTCGAGCAGTTCGCGGATCTTCGTGAGTCGATCGCTCGTCATCTGTTCAGGAATCCGGCAGGGACGGCTGGGACCATCCCGACGAGAGATGACGGACGACCTTGCCCGTCTCCAGATAGATCAGCTGTTCGCAGATGTTCGTGCAGTGATCGGCCATGCGTTCCAGGACGCGGGTGAAGTCGAGCAGACTCATGGCGACGGGCACCCCGTATTCACCGGAGGCCAGCTTGCGCTGGGCATCCTCCATCAACTGGACCTTGAACTGATCCACGGTGTCGTCGAAGGCGAGCACCCGCTGGCCCAGTTCCGTATCGCGACTGCGGAGGGCCTGGTTCGCGTCACGAATCATTCCGATCACACTGTTCGCCATCACCTTGTACGTCCCGATGATGCTCGACTGCACCGCCTCGGGGGGCAGATGCTCGGCCACCGAGACCGCACCGTCTGCGATGCGCTCCAGTTCATTGTTGATCTTGACGATGGTCAGGACCGATCGGATGTCGTATTCGCCGGCGGGCTGCAGCAGCAGCAGCTTGATCGAAGCCCGCTCGATGTCGACATCCACCTGGTCGATCAGGGCATCCTGCTCGATGACGGTCGCGGCCTTCGCATCATCCCGTTCAAAGAAGGCGATGCAGGCCTGCAGGGCCATTTCGACGACCCGCTCCCCCTGCGTGAGGAGATCGTCGTACAACTGCGAATGCTTGCGTTCAAAGTCGTTCATGCAAGATCCTGCATCGGTCGAAAGGCCCGAGGGAGTATACTCCTGCCCCCCACTACCGGCACGTGGGCAAGCATTCACCTTCACACGCCGCACGAGGTTTCCATCGATGGCCAAGCTCTGCGTGAACATCGACCATGTCGCCACCGTCCGACAGGCACGGCGAATCGACGAGCCGGACCCCCTTCAGGCGGCCATGGACGCCCAGAAAGCGGGTGCGGAGGGCATCACCGTCCATCTGCGCGAGGATCGCCGGCATATCCAGGACCACGATCTGCACCGACTGGTGGAGGTGGTCGAACGACTGAATCTGGAGATGGCGGCCACCGATGAGATGATCGGAATCGCCCTCGAGACCGCTCCGTGCATGGCGATGCTGGTTCCGGAGGGTCGGATGGAGATCACCACGGAAGGCGGACTGGACGTCGCAGGCAACACGGTGCATCTGACCGACGTCGTGCGACGGCTTGGTGACGGAGGGATTCCCGTGAGCGCGTTCATCGACGCCGAACTCGAGCAGGTCGAGGCGGCCGCCGAATGCGGATTCGCCGTCTGCGAGATCCACACCGGTCCCTGGGCTCACGCCCACGCGGCCGCCGACGGCCGGCTGGACGACCCGGCAGTCGCCGCGGCACTGGAGACCGTCGCCGCCGCGGGACGTGCGGTCCTTGCCGCCGGAATGCGTTTCAACGCCGGTCATGCCCTCAACTATCACAACGTGGCGCCCGTTGCAGCGCTCGATGGACTGGATGAACTCCACATCGGACACAGCATCGTGAGCCGTTCCATCTTCACCGGATTCGGCCCCGCAGTCGCCGAGATGCATGAGATCGTCAGCCACGCCGGAGCAAAGCACTGATGCCAGAACCACGCGACCCGTCCACCGTGCTCAACGCGAACGCCAACGAGCTCCCCTACCGCATCGCGGTCCTGTGCTACCTGGAGGATCCCGACGGCAGACTGCTGATGCTGCACCGCCGCAAGGAACCCAATGCGGACATGTACTCCCCCATCGGAGGCAAACTGGAGATCGGCATCGGCGAAAGCCCGCATGCCTGCGCGCGTCGCGAGATCCAGGAGGAGGCCGGCCTCGACATCGATCCGTCCGACATCAAGTTCATCGGCATGGTCTCGGAAGCGGGCTACGAGGGCGCCGGGCACTGGCTGCTCTTCTGCTTCCGCATCACCCGGGTGATCGATCCGAGCGAGATTCCGGTCTACGAGTTCGACGAGGGGCGCCTGGAATGGATCGCGCCCGAAGACATCGAACAGCTGGAGCTTCCCGAATCGGATCGGACGGTGCTCTGGCCGCTGGTGCAAAAGCACGAGCACGAGGTCTTCGTCGCCCACATCGACTGCCGCACGTCGCCGTACGACACGACCGTGCACGAACCCAAGCCCTAGTCGAGCGTCCATCCCGCCAATCCGGAGACGACGGAGATCAACTCCTCCGCCTGCGCCGCCTGCGGCGCCTCCGCGATGATTCGCGCAATCGGCTCGGTGTTGCTGGCCCGAACGTGGACCCATCGATCCTCGATGTCGATGCGGACCCCGTCGCTGGCGTCGATCGAGGCCCCCGCGAAGTGATCACGGACCCGTTCGAGCACCGGGGCCACCGCCTCGGCTCCGCCCGAACCGGGCAGGGCGCAGGAACGCTTCACCATCGCGTAGGACGGGATGTCGTCGACAAGTTCGGCCAGCGAAGCGCCGGTCTCGGCCATGGACGCCAGCACCATCGCCATCGCTCCGAGGCTGTCCCGGATGTAGCAGACCCCGGGATGGATCACGCCGCCGTTGCCTTCACCACCGATGACCGCTCCTTCGCGGCGCATGGCCTCCACCACATTCGCCTCTCCAACGGCCGAACGGACGACCCGACCGCCCCACCTGGCCGCCAGATCGTCGACCATGCGGCTCGTCGAGAGGTTCGCTGCCACCACCGGAGGGCCGTGCTCGGCATCGTGGTGACGGAACACGTAGTCCGTGGCCAGCGCCAGCGTGTATTCCTCGCCGATGTAGCGGCCCGCACCATCGACGATGGCGAGGCGATCGGCGTCTGGATCCTGGGCGAACCCGACCGTGGCGTCGGATTCCGCGGTCACCTCCATCAGCGAACCCAGATTGGCTTCCTTAGGCTCGGGCACGTGCGCGAATTCACCCGTTGGATCGCCGTTGAGATGCAGCACATCGCATCCGAGGAGTTCAAGCAGCTTCAATCCGCTTTGGCATCCGGCGCCGTTCACCGAATCGAGGACCACGCTGAACTCCCGCTGCCGAATCGGAACGGGGTCGACCTGCCCCAGCACGCGGGCGATGTGGGTGTCGTCACCACGTGATTCCATGGCGAGAAATCGATCGGGGTCGATGTCCGGCAACGCGGCGTCGCATGTCCGGAAGGCCTCGATGACCGCAGCGGCGTCGGACGCCGGCGGGGCGGATCCGCCTCCGTCGATGCACTTCAATCCGTTCCACGGGTTCGGATTGTGGGATGCGGTGATCATGATCCCCCCGACGGACCCCGTGGCGGTGACCATCAGGCCGGTCGTGGGCGTGGCGACGATTCCCAGATCGATCACGTCACACCCGGCGGCCATGAGTCCGTTGGCCGCGCCCTGCGCAAGCGACGCGCCGGATGCACGACTGTCCCGACCGAGGCAGACCGTGGGGGCCGTCTCCCGTCCCGCCGCCAACCTCGTGCCGAACGCCCACGCAAACCGGGCCGCGACCTCGGGCGTCATCGTTTCGCCGACGATGCCCCGGGCACCGGAAACCGAAAGCATCAGGGGAGCCTGTCCGCTCATTGGTTCTTCTCCTTCGCCGCGACGGCGAAACAGGTCGCGTGACAACCCGGCGCCTCCTCGAGCGTGGCCCGGCCCCATTCGATGCGGCTCCGGGCACTCGACGGCAGCGCTTCATGCACGATGGTCTCGATGATGTACCTGGCGATGCATTCCGCAGAGGGGTTGATGACGTCGAACGGCGGCGTGCCGTTGAAGCAACCGTCGACGAAGGGGCGCAGAACGTCGTCGAGCACCCGCTCGAGCAGATGGAAATCGAGCAGCAGCCCCTCGTCGTCCAACGCACCGCTGACCTCCACCTGCACATGCCAGTCGTGCTCGTGCAGTTCCTCCTCGACGCCGCCGATGATCACGGCGTGCCGGGCACGGAACCGCCGCTGCACGGCGATGCGGGATTGGAGGTCGGATCGCATTGCCGGATGGTATCCGGGAGTCGCTCCGACGACCTAGGGGTTCCAGGCCGTGTTTCTCGGCATGGCCGAACCGATCAGTCGCAGTCGGGGGGATTCGATGCCCTCGATCTCCAGCCCCTGCACGTCGTCGGCGACCACACAGAGATCGATGGTCGCGCGGTGCAGATGACGTCCCCGATGGAACTCCAGAGCAAACGGCGGTACGGGGACCGTTTCCCCCCGGGGAAGCTGGGTGACGCCTTCGAGAAGCACCCAGTCCGCACCGTCGTCCTCCCAGTGCAGGGATCCGGTGACCGGCACCCATCGGATCGTGACCCAGCTGCCGTCGGGACGCTGAATCTCGAGCACGTTGCTTTCCAGCGCGACACCGGACATCGTGCCCGGATACGGAGCGAAATCGATCCCGTTGCGAATCAACCCCTGGATTCGCTCCATGACAATGCGGCCCACGACGCCCGTCGACGCCGATTCGGTCGTCTCGCGGTAGGCGTGGAAGGACGCCTGAAGCGACATCATGACCGCGACCAGCAGCACGGCGGTGAGCGCGGTGGCCAGCATGAGTTCCACCAGGTTGAACGCACGGCGAATCACAGTGCCCCCCCCTCCCAGTACGTGCCGGGCTCGGGTTCGAGGGAGACCGGCCACGGAATGCCGTCGGGCAGACTCGCCTCCTCGTCGTACCGCAGCACGATTTCTCCGAATCCGGAAAAGGACGGATCTGCGGGATCGGATCCCTCGCCATCGCCCTCCTCCGGGCCGAAGTAGCCGATGGTGGTGTTGAAGGCATCGGCGGATCCGCCGTAGAACAGTGGGCCCTCGCCGACCGTGGGACGGAAGGTCATCATCAATGTTCCGTTGACCAGCGCCGTACCGCGAATGTCCATGACCCCGGCGACGATGATGCCCGTGAGCTTGATTCTGGCCCCGTCGATGTTGTCGAAGTTGCCGACGTCCACCGACCACCCGGGCATCAGGATGGAGCTCTTCGCCAGTTCGGCCCGGACGTCGTACCCCAGCCCCGTCAGATCCGCCGCCAGTTCCGTCGCATCGGCCTGGGCCAGAAGATCCGGATCCAGGGGATCGACGTAGAACCGGGTGTTGCCCGTCAGCTGGATCTTGTTCCGCCAGTGCGTGAATGCGTCCGGACGGTCGCCGCAGAGCGACCCCAGAAACGTGCAGTCGTGGAACCGGATGCTGTTCGAGACCAGGCGGGTGTCGGGAATGTCGCCCTCCGACGACTCCGCCGCCATCGACGGAAAACGGATCTGGAATCCCCCGGCCCCGTCGGGCTCGATGGATCCGGCGTAGTTCCAGTTCGGATCACCGCAGTCGGTCTCCGTCTCGACCCACGTGACTCCCACGAACCGGCAGTCCTCGAAGAGTGCGTTGGTCCCGACCGGTATGCGGACGTCCTCGAATCGCATGCCGCGGTACACCGGCCGCCGGTACCAGTCGTAGGCCCCCGCCGAACCGTAGGGAACGTTCTCGTACGGCGATGCCGAGGCGGGCACGTGCTCGACGCCCCCGCCGGCGGCGAGGTTCTCACCCACCTGACCCGTCGCCGCATCGCCGAAGGGTTCACCGAGCACCGATCGAACCTCGAACCAGCTGGTTGCGTTGAGGAACATGTCCGTGGTGACTTCGACGAGCTCCGGTTCGCCGACCTCGAAGTTGGACGGCGCTTCCTGCGCCCATGCACGCACCGGGCCCTGCACCACGGACTGCCATCCGGCCCCGTGGGACGACTCCCACGCCTCCTCGGATACGGCGAAGGCCAGACGTCCATGCACCTTGGCGTAGAAATCCCGCGCATCCAGAATTCCGTCCCGATAGCCCAGGGCACGATCGGTCCCCGTCGGCGTGAGCACGCCGTCGCCGTCGCGGTCGGGGATCGTGCCGTCGATGAGGCTCCCGAGCTGTCCGTCGATCGCGAACTCCTGACCGACGCCCGCATAGCCCGCGGCATCCGCCATGGCTTCGTCGTAGACGACCATGCCGTCTCCGTCCTGATCGAACGCATCGAGAAAGAGATCGAAGTCGTCGATGTACTCGTCCCCATCCCAGTCCTGCAGCTCGGGAAAGCCGACGAGCCCCTCGGATTCGACCGGATGGTTCGGACGAAGACGATTGTCGCCATCGGCATCCCAGACGGCCAACTGGCCGTAGAAGGTGTCCAGCCGTGCATCCAGCGTTTCGGATCCGAGATCGTAGAAGTCGCTGCGCAGCACCAGCGGATCGCCGTTCTCGGTGGACAGCTCGCCATCACCGATCCCGTAGAGCGAACCGATGGGACCCTCCACCAGGACGTTCTTCCCGATCATGATTCGATTCGGACTCAGCACCGCGTACTCGATTCGCTTGTCGAGCCGGAAGTCCATCTGCAGCGTCCTGCGAATCGAATCGTCCACGCCCTGACTGGTCACTCGGACGAAGCGACCGTCGTCCAGCAGGTCGTACCGGAGCAGAAAATACGGGTCGGTGTCCTCGTTGCCGAGACGGACCGGCGGGGTCGCGATGGAACCCGCATCCTCATCGAGCAGCAGCGGAACCTCGACTCCTTCATCAAGCAGGGCCGGATAGTCGTCCTGGAACCGGTGCGCGTCGTACACCGCATGCATGAGTCCCGTGCCGGATGAGGAGGGCACCACGTACCCATCGGGATCGAGCACCGTCACCACGCCGTCGTCGACGCTCGTGGTTCCGAACCACAGGGCGGCACCGTAGGACGAATCGATGACTCCCTTCTCGACGATGAATCGCGACGACTCGCGGGCCAGTCGACGGCGGGCGAACACCAGTCCGCTTTCGGCGGCGGACAGACTCCTGGAGACCCGCAGCGAGGAATGTGCGGTCCGCATGTTGCCCTGCGCAACGACGGCCATGGTCGCGGCGAGCGCGCCGAACACCACCAGGAACATCATCGCCAGCACGGTCGCCACGCCTCGACGGTGGATCCTTTCCACAATGGTCCGGTTCATGGGCAAGCTCCTGTTCAATTCGGTGCGATCCAGTCCACGCGGGTGATGGGCAGCGGTTCGGGATCCAGAGGACCCTGCCAGAGGACGAGCACCTCGACCCGCATCAGATCCGAGGCCCCATCCGCGACATCGAGGTTCACGTTCGCCGGATCGATGTTGCGAACCCGGACTTCCTGACTCCAGCCGTCCATGCCGGGAATGACCCGACGCAGCGCGTTCACCGGACCGTTTCCCGTCGCATGCGAGAACACCACACCATTCCCCAGCACCCCGTCGAAGTCGTCCAGATCGTCGTAGTCCATGAGATCCACTTCATTTGCTTCGGGCCCCCACGTTCCGGCCGCGGTGACCGGATCATGACGAAGCAGATCGAAGGTCATCTCGCGGATCTCGTTTCCCAGGCGGGCGCCGATCGCCGCCCGCTCCGCCCACGCGTTCTGGCGGTGCCACGCCTGCTGCGCAGCCACCATTCCGAGCACGCCCGTGCCGACGATCACGCTGGCCACCGCCGTTTCGATGAGGGTGAACCCCCGCCTCGATGCGTTTCGGACCCGGTCGTGGTTCGTGGTTCGCATGCCGTACTCCTCAGCCCGAGACGATCGAGCTCATCTTGAAGATCGGAAGGATGATGGCCATCGCAATGAAGCCGACGACGCTGCCCATGACCACGATCAGCAGTGGCTCGATCATGCTCGTGAGCGTCTTGAGCGCGTTCCTGAGCACGCCTGCGTAGTAGTCCGAGATCTCCTGCAGCACCTCGGACAGCTTGCCGGACTCCTCCCCCGCACTGATCATCTGGTTGACCGAGGTGGGCAGCAGCGTGGAGCGGTCCAGTTCACTGTGGATCTTCCGTCCCTGCTTCACGGACGAATGCACATCGAGCCACAGCCTCCGGTAGTGCACGTTCCCCGTGATGTCGGCGGTGACGGTGATGCTGTCCAGGACCGGCACTCCCGCGTTCAGCAGTTCACCCATGGTCTGCAGCGATCGGCTCACATAGAGCGCCCGGAACATGCCGCGGAACAGCGGCATGCGAAGCTTCAGACGATCGATCTCGCACCGCCCGAGCTCGGTCTGCCTCCCGCCGACGAACCCGACCGCGGCGAGCAGCAGTCCGAGCAGCACCACCCACCAGTACTCGACCATCCACGACGACAGGCCCATCAGGAAGATCGTCGGCCAGGGCAGGACGTCCTCCTTGCCCTGGAAGACCCCGGCGAAGCGGGGGAGCACGAAGGTGAGCAGGAAGATCGTGACCGAGACCGCCATGACCGCGATGATGCCCGGATAGATGCTGGCCGAGACCACCATCTTCCTCGTCTCCATCTGCTGGGTCATGAACGTCGCGATGCGATCGAGCATCTTCGCGAACGATCCGGACATCTCCGAGGCTCGAACCATGTTCACGTAGAGGGCGTTGAACGATCCGGGAAACCTGGAGATGGCTTCGGAGAACTGCTTGCCCGATTCGACGTCCGACTTGATCTCCTGAACCATGCGCTTGAACTTGACGTTCGTGATCTGGTCCCCGATTCCATCCAGTGCCTGGCGCAGACTGATCCCGGCCCGGATCATCACCGCCAACTGCGTGGTGAAGTCGAGGATGTCCCGGGTGGTCGGACCCGAACTCCAGTTCAGGGCCGAGAGCAGCCGGCCCGTCGTGCCCTCCGTCCGCTCCCGCGTCGGCACCAGTTCGAGCACGTGACTGCCCTGGCCGCGCAGCATCTCCGCTGCGCACGTGACGCTGGCGGCGACGAGCACTCCGCCCTTGATGCGACCCGACGACTGTCGAGCCTGGTACCGGTACTGCGGCATCCGATTCCTTTCCCGAAAGAAGGCCTACGCGGCGAGTTGCCGAACCATCTGCTCCGGACAGGCGCACTGGGCCACGGCGTCCTCGCGCGTGATGCACCCGTTGAAGTAGAGTTCCGCGATCGACGAATCCAGCGACACCATTCCGACGGCCCGGCTGGTCTCGATGACGTTGGGAATCTCGAACGTTCTGGATTCCCGAATGATGTTCCGGACCGCCGGCGTGCAGAGAAGGATCTCCACCGCCGGAATCATCCCCCGGCGGTCGATGCGCTTGAACAGGGCCTGGGAGACGACGGCCTGGAGCGTGTTGCCGAGCATCGAGCGGATCTGATTCTGCTGTCCCGCCGGATACATGTCGATGATGCGCTCGACGGTCTGGCCCGCGTCCACGGTATGCAACGTCGAAAATACGAGATGCCCGGTCTCGGCCGCGGACAACGCAAGCGACGCCGTCTCCAGATCGCGCATTTCACCCACGAAGATGATGTCGGGATCCTGCCGGAGCGCGTGCTTGAGTCCGGATGCGAACGACGGCATGTCGCGCCCCAGTTCACGCTGTTCGATCAGGCACGAATCCGATTCGAGGCGGTACTCGATCGGATCCTCCAGCGTGATGATGTGCCGCTTCCATCGTGCATTGATCTGCTGGATCATGGATGCCAGCGTGGTCGACTTTCCCGAACCGGTGTCGCCGGTGACCAGGACCAGTCCGCGTGGAAGACCGACCAGTTCCGAAACCGCATCGGGCAGGTTCAGGGAGGACAGCGGCGGCACCACGGCCCGCACCACCCGCATCGTCATCGCGATGACTCCACGCTGCCGATGCACATTGACCCGGTACCGGCCGAGTCCCTCCACCCCGTAGGAGAGGTCGAGATCGCACTGCTGCGTGAAGCGGTCCCGTTGGACGGGGGTGGTCATCGCCTCGAACATCTGCTGAAGATCCGCCTCGGCAAGCACGGGCCGATCCAGCGGCTCCATGAGCGTATCGATGCGAAGCATCGGAGGATGCCCGGGGACGAGATGGAGATCGGACGCGGATTCGGCGTCGGCGATCCGGAGCAGGTCAATCAACTGCATCGGTGTCTCCCCGACGGTGGCCAACACCGTCGACAAAGACGCTATCGGCGGTGTCGATCGGGCTCGTGACCGGTGACATCCGACTTTCGCAGCCGACGTTCACCCTGCACGGATGACGCGGAGAACCACGCGTTTCGGAATCATTCCGGATGAAGGGATTCGATCAGTTCGACGGAGCGAGCACGAGCGCTCCGGAGGCGGAGTAGCCGACCGATGGCCGGTAGCCAAGGTCCAGCAGCGTCTGCGACAGCACTCCGCTGCCGAGATAGACCAGACTCCCCGACACCGCCCACGATGATTCGTCGGGCAGTTCACTCGGAATCCACCCGACCGTGGAATAGGGGAAGGAAGCCGGCAGCGTGATCGCCCGCTTCGCACCCGGGCTCAGGGTCATCTCCGCCGCATGCCGGCCCCGGTAGACCTGACGGCCATCCACCGTGAGGACGTACTCGAACTGGAGAAGACGGCATTCGCGTTCGTGCGGATTGGCGATCGACCCGTTCAGGACGAGGGCCATTGCGGTGTCGTTCACCCCGGTCAACTCGATGGATTCCACGTCGACGACGGGGCCGCCGCCCGCAAGGCATCCCTGCAGAGCGAGCAGGAACGGGATCAGAAGCAGATGGGGTCTCAGCCGGTGCATGCGGCCACTCTACCATCGACCTGTCGCCTTGTCGCAACCCGTCGACCGATCCCGGCACGGAGACGAAACAGGCGTAGAATCGACGATGAGACTGCACATGCACCGAATCCGAACCAAGATCATCCATGCCCTGACCGCGGCTCTCTGCTCGCTTGCCGTTGCCCAGGACAATCCGGTGTACGTGGACGAATCACACCTTGCCCGTCAGATCCTCGACCAGGCCGATACCATTTCGGCGTCCAATCCGCAGGAGGCGGTCAGACTGCTGCAGGAACTGGTCGACACCGCCGGACACCAGGTGGTCTCCGCGACGGATGAAGCCGAGCCGGCATGGTTCCGATCCGTGCGCGAACTGGCCCGCAACCGACTGCTTCGCGATCCCGTCCTGCTCCGGACGATGCAGGACACCTACGGCGGAACAGCACTGGAACTGCTGGAGCAGGACCGTCTGCTGGAAGTCTCGCAACGATTTCCCCTGACCGCGGCCGGGCTCCAGGCGATGCTTCGTCTCGGCATGCACGCCGTCGAATCGGGCGATCTCCAGCGAGGTCGTATCCGACTCGAACGCGTGCTGGAGCATCCGGACCTCGACGGCTCCGCACGGAGCCTCGCCCTCTACGGACTCGGCACCGTCGCCACCCTGCTCGAGGACCGCGATGCCCTGTCGAGAATCAACGAACAACTTCGCCTCATGGAATCCGACGGCGAACCGATGTCGGAGGCCCTGCAGTCGATCCGGGTTCGTCCCGGCGAGCGGCGGACCCACTCGCTGCTGAACCGTGGAGACGAAGCTCCGATCGACACGCTGGTCGGCCAGTCGATCTGGACGGAACCGCTGGAGGAAAGTCTTCTGAACCAGCGTGTTGATCTGGACGGCACGCTCGGCCGCTACGGTCGTTCCGATCTCGAGGAACTGGCTGCCGCGGGATGGTTCACGACCGTGGTGCCCACCGTGTACGAAGACACCGTCCTCGTGAATCTCGGGGACACCGTCATGGCCCTCGACACCCTGACCGGCAACACGCGATGGACTTCTCAGCGCCGACAGCAGACGCTGCGACTCGATCCCTCCGAACGCCCCGCCGCCGCCGACTTCATCGCCATCGAAGGCCGCTACCTGGTGACCACGACCGGGCATCTGTACGCGGCGGAACGGTCCGGGCGGGGCCACCTGCTCTGCTTCGACGCCGTCAGCGGAAAGATCCGCTGGGGCCTGCAGGTTGACGAACACCCCGACATCGAACAGTCGGAAGGGCTGTTCATCGCCAGTCCGCCGATCATTCACGAGGGGACCGTATTCGTGCTGGCCAGGCGAGTCAGCGCACAGCAGCTGACGAGTGAGCTCCTGATTGCCGTGGACCTCATCGAGGGGGATGTGGAGTGGGCGAGGTGGATCTCATCGGCGGGACGCATGCGACGCAACACGACGTCCAACACCATGGCACCACTGGCCGCCCGAGGCCGCGTCTTCACTGCGACCACCACCGGGGCCGTGGCGGCCGTCGACGCCTCGAGCGGCGACCTGCTCTGGATCCAGCGATTCGCCCCGACCTCCACGCCCGCCAGCCCTTCCGGAGCGGCCCGGCCGTACACCCACCACGCACCGGTCCTGATCGAGGACGGACTCGTCTGCATCGCACCCGACGGCAACCGGGTCCTCCTGCTCGATCCGGACACGGGCGAACTGCTTCGGGCGTTTCCCGCGACCACCCCCGACCACTGGAACCACCCGACCTACCTGTTGGCGGCCGGAAGCGAACTGGTCTCGATCGGGCGTGACGTGCGCGGCTTCTCGGCCGGAGATCTGGACACGCCCGGGTGGACCCTGCAGCTCGGAGAGGATGCTTCCCCACTGCCCGCGGGTCGCGTCCAGTTGCTTGATCGCACCCTCATCGTTCCCCTCCAGGACCGCATCCTGCAGATCGATCTACAGAACGGCACCATCCTCCACTCGATGCCGGTGGAACGGACGGGAAATGCCATCGTCGCGGGTGAACAACTGCTGATCGCTTCGGCGACCCACATCGACGCGTACACGGCCTTCGATCGTGCCAAGGAAACCCTCGTCGATCGGATTCGTCGGGAACCGGAGAACGTCGACGCACGGCTGGATCTGGTGCGACTCGCGGCCAGAGCACGACGAACCCCACTGCTCAACACCACCTCCCGGGAACTGCTCGACACGCTGCCGGGCGTCGAATCGGAGCGGGCGGACCGTGTCCGAGATCGACTGCTGACGCATCTGGTCGAAGCGATGCGAACCGAACCGGATATCACCACCGAACGCGGTGTCACGCTGCAGTCCCTGCTGCTGGAAACCGCAGACCGCCCTCGTCTCGAACTGGAAGCGGCACTGGTACTCGGTGATCGGTTGCTGGAAACGGACGCGACCAAGGCGGGCGATGCATGGCGGAGCATCCTGGAGAGCGAGGCCATGTCCAGGGCATGGCACGAGGAGGACGGACTGGCGGCCCCCGGCTCGGTCTGGGCCTACCGCCGACTGTCGAACCTCGATGCGCCTCGAAAGCCCATCGATGACAAGCCGTGGCGGACCCCCGTGGATCGAAATTCGATGGATGACGTGCTGGGAAGCATGCGTGAGAACATCCGCACGTCGACCGACTCGAAGCAGATTGCCAGACGGCTGCCACAAACGGTCGACCAGCTGGTCGCGAAGGGACGGACCGAGGCCGCCATCGGGCTGCTCGCGGCCTGGGATCTCCGGTATCCGGATCGGCCCCTGGCCAGCCGGGAAACGGCGCGGGAGCGGATCCGCCGCCTGACCACCCCCGATATCGTCCGGGACACGAGCGACGAGCGGCTGGCGGCACCGGATCGGATCAGCGGCTCGCTGATTCCGATCGCATCGGGACATCGCAGCACCACTGCACCAACCA
>MDTG01181837.1_pt1 | contig 16737 bp, 16 predicted proteins | sample 811421 | NCBI WGS metagenome assembly MDTG01 (sample SAMN05326645, study PRJNA326480) | marine metagenome | isolation source: seawater | place: Pacific Ocean: South East | collected 2011
TTGCTTAGTAATTTATTTTTAATGCTTGAAAAGCGGTTTCTAAATAATGAGAATATATAAGTAATTTGCTCTTTTAAGGTGGGTATCAAATCTAAATTTGCTGCGATTTCTATCTCACTAAATTGAGTTTGATTATTATTTAAATTTTTATTAACAGTAAATAAAATATATTTTTTAATATAAAAATTTCTTCTTCGTAAAATATTTAAGTGATTCGCTAGAAAGTAATTATGTGTTGGGAATGCTCCCTGAAATAATATTTCAATGCCATCAAGACCCTTTAGCAATCTGATAATCGAAAATCCTGTCTTGCCTTTTTTTGAAACCACCTCTTCGAAACCTATTGGACGATAAGATTTATTTTTTTGATCATAATGATCGAATGCTATTAAGCCTAGTCTAGAAAATTTTTTTAAAAAATTGGCATATGGGTTTAAATTAAATGCCATTATTAGATCAATCTTTGATTCTTTTAGACTTGAAAGATTTGATGCAGACAACTCTATTTTTGAAGAAAAACATTCTCTTAAATCTAAAATAAGCTCTTTATGATTTATGTTTATTGAATGCATTAAGTGATCACAATGAAATTTTCTATAATGAAAAGTTTCAAAATATTGAATCATCCTCCATGCAATATTATTAAGAGAATTAATAAATTTTTGAAAGAATGAATGTTTGATTTCGAGATTTCTGCTTTTACTAGGAATTAAGATGTAATTCACCTGAAAATCAGAATGATGCTTTAACCAATGAATTAAATCAAATGTGGCCTGAGGAATTGTCCTAGTTTCTAAAAGTATGCATACTCTAAATTTTTTATTAGTTTCCATTGCAGAATCTTATGATTTATCTTCAACTATGATTTTTAAGTTGAATTCTTTATTAATTAATTCCCATTTCATCAAATAAGAAATCATTGACATTGTGAACATTATATTTTGATTCGCAGTATTTTCTTGATTCATTTCCCATTTTCTCTCTAAGTTCATAATCTAGTAAAGCTTTCATGGAAAGTGCTGCTTTCAAATAATCTTTTTTGGGAACCAAAAAACCATTTAGATTATTAATAACTGTTTCTCTGCAACCAGGAGCATCGGAAGTTATTATAGGTCTTCCCATAGCCATCGCCTCCAAAACAACCCTGGGAGTGCCTTCTTTATATGAAAGAAGGACGAAAACACTACACTTATTAATTGACTCAGCAGGATTTGATGAATAACCCATGTATTCAATTCCATATTTTTTATTCCATTCATTGATAATTTCATTCTCATCAATAGAGTCAACATGATTATCTGGATATCCAAATAGTAAAAATCGTGCTTCTGGATTAACATCCTTAATAATTTTTGCAGCTTTAGCAAATTCAATTATCCCCTTGGATTTAATCAATCGAGCCATGCACATGAAAATAGGCTCTGAGGGGAGCTTAGTAGTAGTAAATTTTTCTAAATTTACACCAGAGCCATTAACTAATCTTGTCTTCTTTGGAAGAACAATTTTTTTTCTCTCAAACAAAGACTTATCATCAGGATTCTGAAAAAAGACCAAAGTATTGAAGTGCAAAGAAATCTTTAGAGCAAAAGATCCAATTAGTCTAATAAATTTTTCTTTTAAATTTTGACCATCAAAAATGTGCCCTGTGCCAGTAATGAGAGAAAAAATATTCCTATATCCTGAGACTTTGGAAGCAAGTGAAGATGCTAAAATTGCTTTATGTGTATATGAGAAGATGACATCGGGCTTATGAGTATTAAAAATATTAGAAATCTCTTTTATAGATCTAAATAAATTTAAGATATTAAACCCTTTTCTGTTTAAATTGATATATATAAATTCCACACCAAGATTTAATAGTATAGGTTTTAAATCTTCTCTGATGTCTGGTGCAAGAACATATACTTTATAGGATTTATCTATAAATTTTTGTAAAAACTCAACTCTAAACCAAGCTACTGTATCTCCACTACCACTTACTAAAATCATTGTTTTCTGCGTCATGGCAATTTAAATAAATTAAAGTTTATTTCCTATTTTTGATGAATGTTGCAAAAATTGCGCCTAAAACATATCCAGGAGCTTTGACAATATCTAAAGCAATCCCTAATAGACCTACAAAAATCCAATTAAAAGGGAACAGGTAGCCTATCTGAATTTTATTTTTAATTGGAAAGTAAATTCCTCTATAAATAAAAGAGGCACCAATGATAAATGAAAGATAAATTTTAGTTATATGAGGAATATACCAGATTGAATCTTCGACCCATTTGGCAACAACAGCGTTCCATTTGTAAATCGAAAAAGTTATTAATATAAAAGCCATAACTTTGAATGAATTTATTAGGAAATGTCTACTTGAAGATCTTCTAAGTATGGCTCTATTGAGAAAAAAAGTTGCTGCAATAATTAAAAGGATACTTATAAAAAATACCTTTGTAATATGCGGTATGAATAAATAGCTTTCCCAGCCAACAATATAGTTCCATTTAGGAACTATGATAATTGCAAGAAGAAGTGTTAATCCTAAATAAAGATCTTTAATATTATGCTGAATATCGACATAAGATCCATACATCTGGTATACAAAAAATTTTTTTAAAGCTGAGGAAATGTTTTGCGGAAGATTAGAATATTTCAAATAATTCTTAGTAGGAATAAAATATTTAAAGTTAGCCTTTATATCATTTTTCCATGCTACATCTCCTCCAGATCTAACTCCTTCCATTATTTTATGTCCATCAAGAAAATTAGATTTTCTTATAATTGAGCCTGGTGCAGTTTCATGCCCTCTTCTTCCATAAGTTGACGCTCGAATAATTTTTTGAAATTTTGTATTGGCAAAATATCTAGTTTTCCCAAAAACCACATCGCAATCATGCTGACACTTAAAGTTCCAATAATCTTCCAGCCAAGACGCAACTGGAATAGTGGTTGCATCTAAAAATGCTATCCATTCAAATGCTGCCTTTTCAACAGCAGCATTTGTGGCCTCATAAGGAAAAGCTCGACCGGCAGGAAGTCTAATAAAAAATTTATTTAAAAATGGTAAAAATGACAGACTCTTAACAAAACGATCAAATTTAAAAGCTCTTCCAACCCTTAAGTAAACAATTGGCACCTTTGAGTGAAAAATTTGTACCGCCTCTTCAATCTTATCTGAAGAACTAGAATCTGAGATAACGATCTCCCTTGGTAAAAGGGTCTGAGAATTAATACTAATTATAAGTTTCTCTAAATCATGCAAATTATCCAGGGTTGGAACAACAATGCTAATGCTAGGATTCATTTGTTATGTAGATACTGAATATTTATTTCTTATAGGCTAAAACTGTCCAATATGGCTCTCGGTTGCTGAATTCAATATTTACAAATCCAGCATTTATAAGCATATTTTTAATTTCATCTTTTGTAAAACGCTGCTCCAATCTAGTTCCAAATCTATCTAAGGCATCTGTTCTTAGAATATAAAATGGCTCAGTTCTATACCAAGTTAAGGGAAAGTTACTAACATCTAATCCAAATTTTTCAGCTATGAGTGCAAATCTAGCTAAAGGTAAATATACAAATAAAGCAATAATTTGAGAGATAAAAAATTTTATTACAAATGGTAGCCTGCTCACTAATCTTCTTATCAAATCAGAAATTTTCCATAAGAAATAGTAACTTTTTGGCTTATTGTCAAACCTATAATATAAATATAGTAAAAATGGTGCTCCAGATTTTAATTTTTTACCACAAGCTTGCAGTGCTAATGAAGTATCAGGGATATGATGCAAAACTCCAAGAGAATATCCAAAATCCTGTGATCCATCTTCTAATGAATTTTCATCAACTCCTTTGCATTCAAAAGAACAATTTTGAAAATTGCCTAAATTTACTTTAGCTTGCTCCAGTGCATTGTCACTTGGATCAATGCAATTAAGAAAACCTACCCTGGGTGCAACAAACTTTGCCCATCTTCCAGAACCACAGCCCATATCAAAACCAACTGCGTTTTTTAAATCATCAAATGGGAAAAAATAAAAGTAACTATTGAATGCTGATTGGAGTGATTCATCATCAATATCTTGATGATTAAATGCTTGCCATTCTTTACCAAAATCACTTACAACTTTATGATCTATGTTATTTTTTTTATGCATAGCTATTTATCTGTATGTAACAATTATTTGTAAAGATATGACTAGATTTCCAATGATCTCTCTCTATTTAATCCCAGAAGTCGTTTGAAAAACTGTAATAATTTTTTTACAGGAGATGGCAGGCTTTGATATTTAAAGATTCTTTTAAGTTTGATTTCAGCTCTTACTAGCGTTCCAGTCTTTTTAGAGAACTTATCAAAATTAATACTAAATTCTTCTTTAAGCTCTTCAGCAGATTTAAGTGGCTGATCAATACCAAAGCTCTTAAGCCAATTTGCAATCCTTTGCTCATGAGTGGGGCCAATCATTACATCATCTGAAAAACAGAAATTTTTATACCCTGAATTTTTTAACCTTTGCCTAATTTCAACTTCTTTGTAAGCTTGAGATGGATAGTCCCTTATATCAAAAGTAATAAGTAAGGAGTAAAAATCTTTAAATGTATGGCCATTTAAAAAACTATCAATGATATTAACTTCACTCCCTTCACAATTGGTCTTAATAACAACAAAATCTGAAGGATTTAAGTTTCTTAAATACCAAGAATGAGCATCTACCAAAGTTATAGATTCATTAGAATCAGAGATATCATGTTCTTCATGAAAGATTGATCCGTTTAACTCTCCTGGATTATATAAAGTCTCTTCACCATCAATATTACTTAAACCAATCTGTTGTATTTCAACTCTAGAATCTAAATCAGCATATTTTTTCAAGCTTGGCATACATAAATTTGAAGGCTCGAAACATATAACTCTATCAAAGGCATACTTTTCTTTTAAAACTTCATTCAGAGTTTCACCAGTATGAGCTCCTATATCTAAAAATATTCGCATTTTATTTTACTTTTTAAACTCTTCTAAAATTTTAAATTCTTATTATATATTAAGAAATTTATATAATACCTAGAAATATTTAGATCTAAAAAATTCACTAATTGAAACGGACAAAATCAATCTAATGAGATTATTAATTATATATTTTTTAAGGCATGCCAAATTAATTTTGTGCTATATAATAACCCTCTAAAAAATTATCACTTAAATCCCAAAAATATAAAAAATCTAAAAGGTTTATAAATGATTGAAGATATAAAAACATTTTTTTGGTTTCTGCGAAAAGGCCCAAAGTTTTACTCAACTCTTGTTTCCCTTATTTTAACAAAATTAAAGCCCACTAAAGACTCTGAGAATCATATCGCCATAGCAACAAAGTGGTGCAGAGAAAATTGTGGCACAGCAGAAGATTGTTTACGGGACATAGGTGTGCCTTCGTCTAACACTATTATTGAAGAAGCTTTTTCTGCAGAGTATAAAACAAAAGTATCAAATATTATTGATGGCTCTGATTCTGACTTTGGCGGTCAGGGTCACGTCAATTTAATTTATACAATTTGCGAAAAACTATCTATAAAAAATGCTATAGAAACTGGAGTTGCATACGGTTGGTCGTCTGCAGCAATCTTAAACTCAATCCACAAAAGAAATGGTTTGCTGATTTCAATTGATATGCCAATGCTTAAACAAACTGACTACGAGCTTATTGGTGTTGCAGTAGATTCAGATCTTAGAGATTATTGGAATCTTAAACGAGAACCTGACAGGTATGGTCTCCCCAGAGCTATGGAATCAATGCCTGGAGGAGTTGAAATGGTTCATTATGATTCTGATAAATCTTACTATGGTAGAAAATGGTCTCAAGAAATTATTTGGAATAGCCTCAAAAAAGGAGGAATATTTATATCAGATGATGTAGAAGATAATACAGCTTTTATGGAATTTGTGGCTTCAAAAAATCTTAAATTCAATCTAGTAGAATTCGAAAATAAATTTGTTGGAATTATAAAGAAACTTTAATTGCGCCATTGGTCCCAATTCATATGAATAATGACTCTTAAGATAGCATGTCAAAGCAATCAGCTAAATTTCTATGAACTTCTTTTTTGAGCGGCTGATTAAAAAATAACAAACTAGAGATGCCGCCCATCCATACCATGAAAGAAAATAGCAAAATTCTTGAAAAATTCTCCCATAGAAAGCTGGATTTTCATTGACATGATCTACTCTAATACTTCCTTTAGGTATTTCTTCTACCTGGTGACTTGGATATAAAAGATTGAATAAATAAACGTCTCCACTCAATAGAGCATCGAGAATTGTATTATCTCCTGCATCATATTGAGGTTCGAGATTTGAATCTACAAAAATCCATTCGTTGTCTACCTTTACAGCTGAAGCAAAATGACCAAATGGTTCAGGAAATCGAGGAATATTAAATAAAACTGATTGATAATCTAAACCAGACGCTTTCATCAATTGTTGAAAAATAATAGCTTGCTGATTACAGATTGCTCCATCAAATTTTAAAATATAGTCAGGGTTTAGGCTCGAAAGGTAAGTAGTGTCATCTCTATGTGGCGTAAAGAAATTAAAAGCATGCAAAATCCAATTATCTTTGGGTCTAATGATCGCATCATCATGCTTGAATCTATCTCTAATTAAATTATCAGCAAAAGAAACAATTTCCTTGCCCTTTAACTCATTACGGTCTATTTCTGATAAAAAGTATTCCTCTAACTTAGACATAGTGTTTAAATACAAAAGATTTGGATTAAACTTTTCTTCCACTGTAAGCGCAGTGTATAAAGTATTTTTGCCCAATTGCTTTTCCCAGTCAGTGATGGTGGGTGATAATTGAAAATGTATTAAGAAAATTAATTGAATTCCTGTAATGAGAATTAATGCTGCTTTTAGATAAATTAAAAAGATGGTCATTTCTGAGATTGAAGAAGATTCTCAGTTGAGGTTTTCGTAGCAGTAAAAAATTTAAAATTTTCTTGCAAAAAATACACCACAAATGAACAAGCATACATAACATAATAAGGTTCAATTGTTACGGTTCTGTACCTATTATAAGCATAAAAAATAATTGCAACTGATAACATCCCTGAATATATAGACACTATAGTTAAGTGAGATTTATAGTTAGCAAATAAATTTCTGATTATTTCAACATAAGCAAAAATAAATATAGGCAAGCTAATCATAAATGTAAGCAACCACATATTGAATGGGTGATGCAAAATATTAAAGCCAGGCATCATAAAGTTCCTGAAATTTATCCACGCAATTTCAAAAAGCTTTTTTGGATTTTCAAGACTCCACTTAATCCCTGCTTGAAGATATATATCCTGCTGAAACTTATGATTTTTTCCTTCTATTATTGGCTTTAATTGATCAAATATTTTGTACTCCATAATGCTAAGTCGTCTATATTCTACTGAATCTCTTGGAGGAGGATTGCTAATATATGTATAAAAATCATCATTATGACCAGTAAGAAAGTGCCCTCCTTGACCACTTGATGCTATAACATAACTTCCATTTACGAGTTTATTGTAGGCACCATATGGAAAGGTCATTAACAATAAAATAGCTAAGCAGGAAATAATATGACCGACTGTTTTTTTTGTTAGACTAAATTTTATTAAAACAGATAGCATTAAAAAGGGAAAAATCAAAAGAATTATAGATTTTGTGAGAAGTGCTAAGGAAAAAATTAAGGAAAATTTTAGTAAAGAATTGAGCCTTCCCTTATCCATATATAGCAAAAAATAATACATACTTATTATGAATAGTGATTGAAAAATAGATTCTTGAGAAAACTGATGAGCATAATAGAGTGTCACTGGGTAGACAGAGTAAACCAATCCAGTTAACAGAGTTATATAGTAGTTTCTAAATATTAATTTAGAGCTTAGCATTAAAAAGATTACGGAAACTCCGCTTAAAATAATTTGAAATGCTTCTAATGCAAGCACGAATTTTGATGCAAACAACCATTTAAATAAAGAAAGAATATATGGAAATAAAGGGGCGGTAATAAATAATTTCTCTTCTAAATTAAAGTTCCCTTGAAGAATCCGAACACTTTGTTGAAGATATCTCCAGTTATCAGGCCCAGCGAAATTATCCACTCCTGAAAAAATTGAAAACATGTATCTAGTAAAGACAGCAAGAAAAAAAACTAATACGAATTCTTTAGGCGTTATATTTTTCATATCATTAGATATTTCTTATTTCTTATCATCATTTTGACATAAGTACTCATTATTTATTTGGCTTCTTCTCAATGGATCGGTGAGTTGATCTGAATACTCTTCTAAAATCAATCTATTTTTTGCTAAAAAATTTTTTCTAAAAAAATTACTAAATTTAGCAACCATATACCCTCTTCGCGTGAGATATATACAAGAGTCATCAATTTGAATAGTGCCTGATTCCAATTGCTCGGTTATTCTGACCTCAATTAACTTATATTCATCAATATAGTCATTTATGAATATATCTTTCATTGAGGTCTTATTGATGGCTCCATTGTGTTGTTCAATTTTTTCAAGAAAATAAAAAGATAGAGATCGATCAATTACTGTAGGAAGAGAGATAGAAAAAGAGTAGCCAAACAAAATGCAAATAATCATTATTAAAATGAACTCAAAAGAATTGATAATGATTGATTTATAAAAAAAAGAAAATGCAAAAAATATAAATAATGCAATGAATGAATCTAAAATTGCCGAATAAAGTATGACCTTTACTTCAAAAAAATTAATATGAACAAAATAAACTGATAATAAAATTACAAAATAAGAAAATAGTGAAAAAATTAATAATAGAAATTTATTTTGCATTAAAGATTAAGTATTTGTTGAATGAGAAACTAATAAAAAGGTTGAATAGAGCAATTAAAATGAAGCCTATAATATAATTGTAACTGTTAATATCACTCCACCAATATAATGCTATTCCATGACCGATTGCTAAAGATAAATATAAGAAACTAAACTTTAAAATTTGCAAAAGTATTTTTGAGCTTTTTGTATATTTAAAAACAATAAATTTATTACCTAAAAATGATGATATTGAACCACATAAAAAAGCATAAAAATTTGAAAACCCATAATTTAGAGTTGAAAAATTTACTAAAAAAAATAGTAAAAAAAAATGTACGCAGGTTGCAAATAATCCATTTATAAAAAATAAAGAAAATTGTTCAAAAAATTTTTTTGTTTTGCCGTTTCCTGAAACAATATTCATAGCAATCACGTATTTTATTTATGTGCTTATATAATTAGTTTATTATAACTTTATATGGGCTTTAAAACCCCAAAATAAATATCTAAAAAATAATAAAAAATTGAAAAAACTTATAATAGTTACGCCAATATATGAGGATATCAAATCTGCAGAAAAACTATTTAGCAAGCTAAAATCTCAATTTGATGATGAGATTTTTATTGTTGCCATAGACGATGGATCAGTTAAAAAACCTGTAGATATTGATATTTTAAATAAACAAGACATTGAAGGTGTGATTCTAAGTTTAGTTAAAAATGTTGGTCACCAACATGCTATTGCAATAGGCTTACAATATGTAGAAGACAAAATAGATTGGGCTGAAAGAATAGTTGTAATGGACTCTGATGGCGAAGATAATCCAGCTACAATACCCACCCTCTTAAATGCACTTGAAAATAATTCAATTGATGTATCTGTTGGAAAAAGAAAAAATAGATCTGAGGGAATTAAATTTAAAATATTTTACAAAATCTATAAAGCTAGCTTTAGGCTTTTAACCGGCCGATCAATTGGATTTGGCAATTTTGCTGCCATTAAAATTAATGCCTTAAGAAGGATCGTTAAAATGCCAGAAATAACAACACACCTTGCCGCATGTATTCTTTCATCAAAATTACGAATAAGCGAACAGTTATTAGATCGTGGTAAAAGATACTACGGCCAATCAAATTCAAACTTTGTGGGATTTGCCCTTCATGGATTTAGAGCTTTTATGATCTTTTCTGAAGAAGTGCTGGTAAGAGTAGGAATTTTTTGTGCCTATATTGCTTTTCTATCTATTGCTGGTGGTTTTATTGCGATAATTTTAAAGTTTCTTGGTGTAGCTACTCCGGGTTGGTTTTCAATTGTAATGGGGGTTTTTGTTTTGGTATTTCTTCAAACAGGCACATTAACGCTAATGACATTACTACTAACAGGAGTTATTAAAAATAATATACAAGATGATATTGCTTATGATTCATTTATAGAAAAGGTGTTAAAAAGCTCAAAAAATATTGACTGAAAATGAATACTAAAATGATCAAGGAAATTTAAGACTATGCGTAAAATACTTATTATTGGTGCCTCAGCTTCCATAGGTAATGAAATTATTAAAAATTTTTTACAAAATGGAGATAGTGTTCTTGGGACTTTCAACAATAACATGATCAAGACCAATGCATTTGATATAAGTCAACCTATATTTAATCAAACTAAGCTAAATATAAATTGTAATAATTCTCAGAATATTTTTATAAAAAAAATTCAAAAGTTTAGTAAGTTTGATGTAGTTATATTTCTACCTGCATTACTTTTGGGAAAGCCATTAAAAGAATATGAAAGTATAGAAGTAAGCGAAGTAATAGAAACAAATTTCATTTCACAAGCATCTCTATTTCAAAAATTAATGCCAAGATTAAAAGTAAAAGCATCCATAATTTTTCTATCATCTATTTCAGGTCAAAGAGGAAGTTACGATCCTATTTATTCAGCCTCAAAAGCTGCTCAAATTGGTTTTATTAAGTCCCTAGCTCTTTGGGAAGGATCTAAAATTAGAATTAACGGTATCGCGCCATCTCTTATTGACAACTCTTCTATGTTTAAAAGTATGTCAAAAAAAAGACGCGAGCATCATTTATCACAGTCACCCACAGGAAAATTAACAACAAAAAAAGAAATTGCAAAAATAATTTTTGATATTTGTAGTGATGATTGGAAAAATGTTAATGGCCAAATCATTCCTGTAAATGGCGGAATTTTGTGAAAAAATCACATGTTGCGATAGTTGGATGTGGAATATTTGGTGCAATGACTGCAATCAGGCTTGCAGAAAGTGGAATATGTGTCACGATCTTTGATTCCAACGCAAGACCGCTTCAAGGCGCATCATTAAATAATCAAAATCGTTTACATCTTGGTTTTCATTATCCTAGAGATGATGAAACTGCATCTCAGTGCATAAGAGGCTTCGATGAATTTAGGTCTGAATTTTCTGATTGTATATTAGATAATTTTGATAATGCATATTTTATTGCTTCTGAGGGTTCGCTAACGTCACCAGATGAATACTTGCAGTTTTGTAGAAAGCATCAATTAGATTTCAAGAAAATTGATCCAAATTTATTTAATCCAGTAGTACAAAATGTTGATTTAGGAATTACAACAAATGAAGTTGTTTATGACTCAGTAATTTTAGAAAAATTAATTACTAAAAAATTTCATTCTCTTAAAATTCTTCCACGTTTTAATTCTGAAATAACCAATATTTCAAAAAAAGGAGATGTCTTTTCCTTGGAAATAAATAAAAACAATCAAGACAATTTTGATGCAGTTGTTAATTGCACTTATGCAAATTTAAATCAATTAAAATTTCAAATTGGGCAAGAAACTAAAAATTTCCAATATGAGTACGCCATGGTACCTATTGTAGATTGGTTTAGGCCTCCTGTTGGAATTACAATTATGGATGGACCATTCATGACAGTTTTACCATTCGGCAAATCAAAAAATTTTCTTCTATACCATGTAGACCATACTGTGATTAAGAGAGAAATTGCAAATCAAATGCCTTCGGAATGGAGAAATAAGGAAACATTCCCTTCAAAATATATTGATAAGAATAAAGTCTTTAAAGATATACTAAAAAGCTTTTCAAAATTTGTTCCTGCTGTCATAGAATCAAAATTGAAAGGTTTTTTGGAAACAACTCGCGTAGTTCAAGCCTATAAAGAAGATACTGACGCTAGACCATCTATAATTGAGAAAATTGATGATGGATTTTTATCAGTTTTTACTGCAAAAATTGATCATTGCATGTGGGTGTCAAAGAAAATTTCTTTAGATATAAAAAATTATTTAGGTTATTAATTATCTTTTTAGTTCATTTAAAAAATAATTATAAGTATTAATCAATCCATCTGATAATTTTATAGAAGGCTTCCATCCTAAATCATTTTTTGCTGTGTTTATGTCAGGTTTTCTCATCTTTGGATCGTCCACAGGTAAAGGTTGAAATTCTATGGTCAATTCCTTTTTAGAAATTTTCTCTATTTCATCTACAAGCTCAAGAAGAGTAAATTCATCAGGATTTCCCAGGTTGACTGGATACAAAATATTAGAATTTGAATTCATTAATTTCTTTAAGCCAATAACCAAATCATCTATATAACAAAAACTTCTTGTTTGAGTTCCATCACCATATATTGTAATTGGAGTTTTAGAGATGCTCTGACAAATAAAATTTGAAACGACACGACCATCATCTGATCTCATTAATGGTCCGTATGTATTAAAAAGTCTTGCGACTTTTATATCTAAACCATGCATTCTATGAAAATCATAAAAAAGACTTTCTGCACACCTTTTACCTTCATCATAACAAGCTCTTATACCTATGGGGTTGACTGAGCCTTTGTAAGACTCTGGCTGAGGATGCACTTCTGGATCTCCATATACCTCACTAGTTGATGTAAATAATACTTTAGCATTTTGCCTTACTGCGAAATTAAGAACATTAAGAGATCCCATGACGCAAGTTTCAGTAGTATAAATAGGGTTGGATTGATAAAATTTTGGAGAAGCAGGACATGCCAAATGATATATTTGATCAATTTTTTCTTTGATCTCTATCGGGTTTCTTATGTCATGCTCTATAAAATTAAAATTTTTTTTATCTTCTAAATGCAATAAATTCTCTTTCCTGCCGCTATGAAAATTATCTAATATAAAAATATTATGATTATCTGAAATTAAAGTATTGCATAAATTGGCCCCTACAAAACCTGCTCCACCAGTAATTAATATATTCATAAATTCAATGCCTATTCATCTGATGAGAAAATATCTCTAGTAAAAGTTTTACTTATAAATGGTTTGATTTTTTCGTCTATTCTATTAGTTATAATAAGGTCTGAGTCTTTAGTAAATTTCTCAAAATTTCTTTCCAGTGATGCCTTTTCAACTATAAGAGCGTCTATTGATTCATCATTAACAATTACTTTTATATTATTTTTTATAAGCTCATTCATAATTCCAAAAATGGAAGAGTCTCTTGAATTATCTGACCCCTCTTTCATGGCAAGCTTATAAACACCTACAATCTTAGGTGATAAAGATATAATTTCCTCTACAAGGAACTTCATTCTTTGAAAGTTCGAATCTTGTATTGCTTGTATTAATGAATGGGGTAGATTGCCAAATCTACTCAACAATTGCTTAGAATCTTTTGGCAAACAATACCCCCCAAAACCAAATGAAGGATTATTGTAGTAGTTACCTATTCTTTTATCATAAGAGACACCTTTAATTACATCACTGGTATTAATTTTATTATTCAAACAAAATCCATCTAATTCATTAAAATATGCTACTCGCATTGCTAAATAGGTATTTGAAAAAAGCTTGACTGACTCTGCCTCAGTTGATCCCATAAACATTAATGGGACTTCTAAGGTATTTGATGATTCACGAAGAAGATTTCCAAATAACTGTGAATTCTTATCTGAGCCACCTATTATAATTCTTGATGGAAACAAGTTATCTTCTAGTGCATGACCTTCTCTCAAAAATTCTGGACTAAATATAATCCTTTTTGTATCAAATTTTTTACACAAAGACTCTGTATATCCAATGTTTACAGTGGATTTAATAATGATTAGGGCAACTTCATTTATATCTATAATTTTTTTAATAACACTCTCTATTATTGAGGTGTTATAGCTCCTAGTTTTTTCATCGAAATCAGTTGGAAGAGAGATGATTATAAATGATGCTCCATCTATCGATTCCTCCAATATAGATGTAGCAGAAATATTCAATTTTTGGCTATTGAAAAAGTTTTGAGCATAGTTATCATCTATTGGTAATTTCTTATTGTTAAAGTCATTAACTTTCTTTTGATCTATATCAACAACAGAAACCTCATGATTCTTTGAGAGCATTAGCGCATTTCCACAACCAACGTAGCCCATACCAATAATTGAGATTTTATGATTCATCCTACTTAAATCTCCATAAATTAAATTTAGTTGATAGGAATGTAAAAAAATATTTTAAAGCTTTAATAGGATTAAAAAAATTTCTTATTGAGCCAGTTCTAAGGCTCTCACCAATGGCAACCTTTTCTTGATCTCTCTCGTCGCTAAAGGTTACTGCATCATCAATAACACCATATAGAGATAAATTATGAAATTCTGATAATGCTTTAAGCTCTCCATACATTGGTGAATGGCCATACTCCATAAGCATATCTTGATAGAAGGTTCTCATACCGATATATTTATTAAATGCAACAGAGATGCTTCGATAACTATTTCCATTTGTATCGACAAAATTAGAAGCCAACGGGCCCTCAGGTCTGTATCCACCCAGCACAATTGGTGAGCTAAATAAATTCAGGTTATTCAATTTTGCTATGCATAAAACGATATTTTGGTGGTAAAAAAAAGCTAAAGCACAGTCATTGTCGAGCCTGTTCAGTACATATTCTTCAGAAAGTTTAGTAATTGATGACCTAAAGACGCATCCTATGCTGTGCTCGGATTGCTCTCTTAGTCTGGAAAGTGGTATTTCTTGAACTTTTTCACTCCCCCTAACATCATAGAAAAGACCTGTAGTATCAATCCATCTCGTTGACAAAAAATCAACATCAATTGTTGGAAGTAATGCTATAAGTTCCAATAAACCTTCCTTGAATAACATTTCATCATCTGGAAGTTCTATCAAGTACTCAGTCTTACAAAGATTAAAGTATTTTAATTGCGTTCTTGCACGCCCTAAATTTGAAGTATTTTTAATAACTGTAGCATTGTCGTAATTATTATACTTTGAGATATTTTCAAAAGTATTATCTGGGGAGCAATCATCAATGACAAGGATTTCTAATTGATCATTTAGTTCAAAGTCAATAATCTCTTGAATTAATTTTTCGACAATTGCAGACCTATTATAAGAAGCAATGCAAACTGTAAGTAATTTTGATTTAGGCATAATTTTTGAGTTCCAACAGAATAAGTATTGCCAAAAAAATATCTATAGCAAAGCATTATAAGTAAATATAGCAATAATCTCATTAATAAGAGTCTCTAGATCTAGAGAATTTAAATATTCGCGTTTATGGGGAAACTTGAAAAAAAATTTTATATAGCATTAAGAGATTCCTTTATCTCAAAAATTCTTTTGCTCAGGGTTTCATCTAATGATGAATTTGCATGGGGAGAATAAATATTTTTAGGAAATACTTTTATATCATTAAAGTAATTTTTTCCAATATTTTTTTTAATTAATTTTACTTCTTTCTTTGAAATATTCATTATTTTTAAGGCTAGATACTCCAAAGAAACTGTATCAGGACTCATCAATGAATAACTTCCTGGTGACAGTGATATGCTTTTTACCAAAGAATTGGAAACAGATTCATTATCTGAGAGATTTATATTAATTTCATTTTTTGGAATAGTTATCGGTTGCCCTGATAATACATTTTTAATGAAGATATCTGTAACCTTATTTCTGGAGTCTCCTGCTCCAAAAGTATCAAAGATATAGATATTTACAATTTCAAAAGTTTGATTGTCTATAAATTTTTTAAATAATTCTTTTGAAAGCGAGTAAATATTCTGCTCATTAAATTCTAAGAGTTGATGATAGCTAACCGCATTAATAATCTTAAAATTCTCAATACAATTAAAATTATTGATTACGCGTGCTGGAAACAAAATATTTGCATCAACCAGTTTTTCAAGATCGTTAAAAGTTTTGGGATATGGTTGGTATAAAGTTGCTAAGTTGATTAAAAAATTTGAGGGATTGTCTATAATAAATTTATTAGAAAATTTAATTTCTTTTAATTTTTCACGATCAATTATTTGAATATATTCATCTCTAGTGAAATTTACTACTTGATCAAAGCTTTTAAGAAGATATGAAAGGAGATTGCTGCCGATAAATCCGGTAATTCCAGTTACATAAATCGTTTTAGGCAATCTCAGCTTCCGCTTCAAAAACCTTTTGCTGCAAATATTCAAGACTCTCATCATTCATTTGATTATGACAACCAAGCATGATTCCGTTTTGCATTATTTCATCTGAAACATCAAAAACCCCATGAGAATCCCATAAAAATTTATTTGAAACAGGTTGCTTTAAAATATTTCCAGTGAATATGGTTCTAGTTTGTATACCCGCTTTCTCTAAAAAAATCTGGAGCTGTTTTCTTTTACCCTTCAATTTATTAGTAAGAAGCATTGGGAATGCTAACCATCCGGTATAGACATTGTCATAAGCCTTGAAAGTCTCAAAGTTTGGTGATTTTGCAAAAGAATTTGAAAGAATTTTAAAATTATTGTCTCTGCCTTGAAGGTTATTTTCTAAATTATTGATTTGAACCAGTGCAAATGCTGCTGAAATCTCTGATGGCATAAAATTATATCCTAGATCATCAAAGACATATTTGTCATCATAATCATACCCACCAA
>MDTG01129031.1_pt1 | contig 16736 bp, 15 predicted proteins | sample 811421 | NCBI WGS metagenome assembly MDTG01 (sample SAMN05326645, study PRJNA326480) | marine metagenome | isolation source: seawater | place: Pacific Ocean: South East | collected 2011
TACCTGATATATGTTTATTTTAGTATCTTGTACATTATCTTTTAGATATAAAATGTGTTCTTTATAGTTTTTTAACTATAAAGCAATAAAAAACATAACATTTTATGAGTTCAAATAACGTATTAAAGTTTATTAAAGATAAGCAAGTAGAGTTTGTAGATCTAAGATTCACCGATCCGAAAGGTAAGCTTCAGCATCTGACTATGGATTCAACAGTTGTTGATCAAGAAATGTTAGAAGAGGGAGTTTTTTTTGATGGTTCTTCAATAGCAGGATGGAAAGCTATTAATGAATCAGATATGGTGTTAAAACCAGACTTAAACAGATTAATAGTTGACCCTTTCAACTCTCACACAACACTAAATATATTTTGCGATATTATGGATGCCGTTAAGAAAAATCCTTATGAAAGAGATCCAAGAGGAACTGCAAAAAAAGCCGAAGCATATTTGAAAAAAACTGGAATAGGCGATAAATCTTACTTTGGACCAGAGCCTGAGTTTTTTGTTTTTGATGATGTTAGATTTAAAAATGATATGAACGAAACGAGTTTTTCAATTGACAGTTCAGAAGGTCCATACAATACAGGAAAAAAATATGAAAATGGTAACATGGGTCATAGACCAGGTGTTAAAGGAGGGTATTTCCCTGTTCCACCAGTAGATAGTGCGCAAGACATGCGAGGAGAATATTTAAAAGCTTTAAAAGATATGGGTGTAAAAGTAGAAAAACATCATCATGAAGTTGCGCCAAGTCAACATGAACTAGGAATGTACTTTGGTACACTTACCAACATGGCTGACAATGTACAGCTTTATAAGTATGCAGTACAAATGGTAACTCATTCATTTGGTAAGACAGCTACATTTATGCCAAAACCTGTTAAGGGAGACAATGGTTCTGGAATGCATTGCCATCAATCAATTTGGAAAGGCAACTCTCCAGTTTTTATGGGAAAAGAATATGCCGGTCTATCTAAAACTGCGTTGTATTATATCGGTGGAATTCTTAAACACGCAAAAGCCTTAAATGCTTTTTCTAATGCTACAACAAATAGTTATAAACGATTAATACCTGGTTTTGAAGCTCCTGTAATTTTAGCTTACTCAGCAAGGAATCGTTCCGCATCCTGTAGAATTCCAATAATAATGAACCCTAAAGCTGCGCGAATGGAAATTAGGTTTCCGGATGCGGCTGGTAATCCATATTTAACTTTTGCTTCCATGTTAATGGCTGGTATTGATGGGATAAAAAATAAAATTGATCCGGGAAAATCTTTTGATGAAGATTTATATTCTTTAAGTGAAGATGAAGTAAAAAAACTGCCTACAGTTTGTGGTTCTCTAAGAGAGGCAATGCAAAATCTTGATAAAGATAGAAAATTCTTAACGCAAGGTGGTGTCTTCACTGATGATCAGATTGACGCTTATATTGATTTAAAGTTCCAAGAAATTTATAAGTTTGAACACACCCCTCATCCTATTGAGTTTGAAATGTATTATAGCGGTTAAACCTTAAAAGATTCGCCACAACCACATCTCTCTGTTTCATTTGGATTTTTAAAAACAAATTGTGAAGAGAATTTTTCCTTTTTATAATCCATTTCAGTACCAAGAAGATACATTATTGCTTTAGGATCTATTAAAACCTTAACTCCTTTTTCCTCGATTATTTCCTCATTTGGCTTAACTTCTTTTGCATATTCCATAACATAAGACATGCCAGCGCAACCGCCTGACTTTACTCCAACTCTTACACCTATTGGATTATTGTCTGCTTTAGATATAATCTCTTTAATTTTGTTTACAGCGTTATCGCTTAATTTTATAATTTGCTCTGTCATAAATTTAACTCAAGTTTTGCAGCTTCTGACATCTTGTCTTTTGTCCATGGCGGATCCCATACTATTTTGAGATCTACATCGTTTACACCAGCAACTTTAAGTATATTATCTTTAACCATTTTTGGCAAACTCTCAGCAACTGGACAATTTGGAGAAGTTAAAGTCATTTCAATGTAAACTTTACTTGTTTCCATAATCTCAATTTTATAAACTAAGCCTAATTCATAAATATTTACTGGAATTTCAGGATCGTAAATTTTTCTAATTTCTTCTATTATTTTATCTTTTAAATCATTCATTTTTTATCCTCTAAAGCTGACAAAAGTGTATGCCAAGCCATTGTAGCACATTTTATTCTCATCGGAAATTCTTGAACCCCTGATAAAGACTTTATTGTAGTAATTTGATCCTCAGATAAACTATTTAAAGTAATTTTTTTTTTATTTTTAACCATATTTAAGAAGTCATCAGTTACCTTTTTTGAAAAATATTTATCTTTTCCTTTAAGTATATCAGTTAAAATTGATGCAGAAGCTAATGATATTGCGCATCCTTCCCCTTCAAAACTTAATTCTTTAATCTTTTCTCCGTCTTGCAAATTAACGTAAATATGTACTTTATCTCCACACAACGGATTGTGAGCTTTTGCTTCATGATTATACCCATCGCATTTTCCTTTATTTCTGGGATTTTTTGCGTGATCTAAAATTATTTCTTGATATAATTCTTTTAATTCCATCTAAATTTTAAATACTTTCTTGCAATTTTCAATCGCACTGCAAAGTATGTCAACATCCTCCTTTGAATTGTAGATTCCAATTGATGCTCTTGCAGTTGCTGGAATGCCGAGCTTATCATGTAATATTTGGCAACAATGATGTCCGGCTCTTATAGCCACACCATCCTCATCAAGAATAGTTGCTATATCGTGAGGGTGTATGCCTTTAATTGTAAAACTCATAACTGATCCTCTTTTTTCAGGATCACCAATTATTTTAACCGAATTATTTTTTTTTAATTTTTCAATACCATACTCTAATATTTCGTTTTCATGATTTTGAATGTTTTCAATTCCTAAATTTTTAATAAATCTTATTGATTCTGCAAAAGCTACAACCTCGGCAGTTTGCATTGTTCCTGCTTCAAACTTTGTATGTGAAGATGCAAATGATATTTTTTCTTTTAATACTTCACTTATCATTCCGCCACCACCTTGATATGGTGGAAGGTCATCTAACCATTTTTTTTTTACAAAAAGAATTCCAAGCCCATTTGGTCCGTACATTTTATGACATGATATAGCATAAAAATCACAATCTAAATCTTGCATATCAATCTTTAAATGTGGTGCACCTTGAGTGCCATCAATAAGGACTGGAATATTTTTTGACTTAGCTAAATCAATTATTTCTTTAATAGGCATTATAGCCCCAGTAACATTTGAGATATGAGTAATTGCTATAATTTTTGTTTTATTAGAAATTAACTTTTTTATCTCCTCAATTTTTACTTCCCCCTTTTCGTTGACTGGTGCAAATTTAATAACAGCGCCCTGCTTTTCTCTTAGAAAATGCCATGGCACATAATTTGAATGATGTTCTAATTCAGTTAATAAAATTTCATCTCCCTTTTGTATGAATTTTTCTCCATATGAAGAGGCTACTAAATTTATTGACTCTGTAGCACTTTTTGTAAAAATAATTTCTTCTCTATATTTCGCGTTAAGATATGATTTAACCAAATCTCTTGTTTCTTCAAATCTGTTTGTGGCTTTAACAGCAAGTGTATGAACACTCCGACCGACATTAGAAAATTCTGTTTCGTAAAAATTTGAAATTTTATCTATAACAGATTTTGGTTTTTGTGATGAATTTGCACTATCAAAATACGTTAGTGGTTTACCATTTATTTTTTGTTTAAAAATGGGAAATTCTGATTTTATATCTTTAATGTTCATAAATTTGATTTTCTAATTTTGTCTTTATAAAATTTTTTAAACTATTACTTTGTATCGAATCAATTATTTCACTTAAAAATCCACTAACAAGTATTTTTACAGATTCTTTTTTACTTAATCCCCTCGTCATCAGGTAGTAAATTGAGTCATCTTCAACATTACCTGAAGTAGAACCGTGTGAACATTTTACATCATCTGCATAAATTTCTAATTCTGGTTTTGAGCTAAATTCTGAATTATCATCAAGCAAAAGAGCTTTACTAAGTTGATAGGCATCCGTTTTTTGGGCAACATCTTTCACAAATATTTTTCCTTGGTAAACACCTTTACTGTTTGTATTTAAAACATTTTTAACTTTTTGATAACTTTTACAATCTGGTGCAAAATGATTTAATCTAGTTTTAATCTCTTGATTATCACCTTCATGTAGAAAAGAGGCAGCCTGTAAATTACACTCAATATTTTCTCCATTTAAATTAATTTCTAGATCAGATTTATTAAATCTTAGACCTGTTGGGAAAAAATAGGAAGTATAAGAAGATTTTGATGAAAGATCATTTTTTGAATATTTATAAAAGTAACCTTTGCTCCTTCCATTTTGAATAATAATGTTTTTGTAAACTGATTGCTTATTTAGGGTCAATTTCTCATAAACATTATTAAAAAAGTTTTTCTTAGACTTATTCACTACATAATCTAGTGTATGTAATTCTGCGTTTTCCCCAATAATAATCTCATTTCTACTGTTTAAAATATTTTCACTTAAATCTTCAGTGAATAAATTGTAAATTACCAAAATTTTTTTAAACTTATAATTATCGTTAACTTTTAGATAAAAACCATTATTTGATAAAGCTCGATTTAAATATACTAAAGAATTTATTTCATTATTTTCTGAAAATGTATTGTTATAAAACGGTTCTAGCTTAATTTGTTTTGAGTCTTCGAACCGAAAATCATTTTCAAATAATTTACCATTTACAAGAACAATAGAGTTATGATCAAAATCTTTGATAAGTTCAATGCTTTCTCTTTTATTTTCTCTAATTTTTAAGTCAAGTTTTGTGAAATTTTTTGCAATCATTTCTTTTAAGTCTAAAAATTTCCAATCTTCATATTTCTTGCTTGGGAATCCAATATTATTGAAGTTTTTTAAATTCTCGTGTCTGAAATTTTTTTCTTCTTTCGAAAAATTACCAATTTTATCTATCTGCTCTAGATCTAATTTGAAATTTAACATTTTAATTAATTCCTTTGTAGCCTGTTTTTTCTATTTGAACTGCTAAATCCATAGTTCCAGACTTAACTATTTTTCCATTAGATAAAACATGAACAAAATCTGGTTTTATATAATTTAATAATCTTTGATAATGAGTAATTACTAAAAAAGATTTGTTTTTATCTCTTGTTGAGTTCACTCCATTTGCTACAATTTTAAGTGCGTCTATATCTAATCCTGAGTCTGTCTCATCAAGTATGGCAAGTTTTGGATTTAAAATTTTCATTTGTAAAATTTCGTTTTTTTTCTTTTCTCCTCCTGAAAATCCAACGTTTAATTGTCTTGATAGCATTTTTTCATCCATTCCAAGTTCAGATGATTTTTCTTTCACTAATTTGATAAACGTAAGTGTATCAAGTTCCTTTTCGCCATTTGCTGTTCTTATTTTGTTTAAAGAAGTTTTTAGAAAATTATTAGTATTAACACCTGGTATTTCTGTAGGGTATTGAAATGCTAGAAATATACCTTTTTGCGCCCTTTCATCAATTGGCATGTCTATAATGTCTAAGCCTTGATATTTCAATTCACCTGAAACATCATAACCATTTTTTCCTGATAGCACGTTAGCTAATGTACTTTTTCCTGAACCATTTGGTCCCATTATTGCATGCAATTCTCCAGGTTTAATTGATATGTTTAGCCCCTTTAAAATTTCTTTATTGTTAATTGAAGCTTTTAAATTTTTAATTTCTAACATTATCCAACACTTCCCTCTAAACTTATGCCAACTAGTTTTTGCGCTTCTACCGCAAATTCCATTGGTAATTGTTGTAACACCTCTTTACAAAAACCATTGACAATTAGACTAACTGCTTCTTCTTGATCTAAACCTCTTTGGTTACAATAAAATAATTGTTCATCATTAATTTTTGATGTAGTTGCTTCATGTTCAACAGTTGAAGATGAATTTTTATTTTTAATGTAAGGAATTGTATGAGCCCCACATTTATTACCCATTAAGAGAGAATCGCACTGCGTATAATTTCTGGAGTTTTGAGCTTTTTTTCCAATATCTACAAGTCCTCTGTAAGTATTATCTGCAAATCCTGCTGATATTCCTTTAGATATTATTTTGCTTTTAGTATTTTTTCCTAAATGGATCATTTTTGTGCCAGTATCAGCCTTTTGATGATTATTGGTTATAGCTATAGAATAAAATTCACCAACAGAATTGTCTCCTTGCAAAATACAGCTGGGATACTTCCATGTAATTGCTGAGCCTGTTTCAACTTGCGTCCAAGATATCTTTGAGTTTTTTCCTCTACATGCTCCCCTTTTTGTTACAAAATTATATATTCCCCCAACTCCATTTTTATCTCCTGGATACCAATTTTGAACGGTTGAATATTTTATTTCTGCATCATCCAAGGCTATAAGTTCTACATTAGCTGCATGTAATTGATTTTCATCTCTCATAGGTGCAGTGCATCCCTCTAAGTAACTAACGTAACTACCTTTATCAGCAATTATTAATGTTCTCTCAAATTGTCCGGTTTCAGAAGCATTAATTCTAAAATAAGTTGATAGTTCCATAGGACACCTTACATTAGGAGGTACATAGACAAATGATCCATCAGTAAATACAGCTGAATTTAAAGTTGCAAAATAATGATCAGAAATAGGTATTACAGAGCCAAGATATTTTTTTACTAAATCTGGATGATTTATAATTGCCTCTGAAATTGGACAAAAAATTATACCTAATTTTGTTAATTCCTCTTTAAATGTTGTAGCAACAGATACTGAGTCAAATACTGCATCCACTGCTATGCCACTCAATTTTTTTTGTTCGTTAAGAGGAATACCTAGTTTATTGTAAGTTTCAATTAGTTTTGGATCAACTTCATCTAAACTTTTTGGCTTATCTTTCATGCTTTTAGGAGCAGAATAATAATATAAATCTTGATAGTCTATTTTTGGAAATTTCGGTTTTTGCCAATTTGGTTCTTTTGAAATTTTTAATCTATTAAATGCCTTTAATCTCCAGTCTAACATCCATCTTGGCTCTTTCTTTATACTTGAAATAAATTTTATTGTTTCTTCTGTTAGACCTTTTGGTGCTTTTATATTTTCAATATCAGTTGTAAAACCGTATTTATATTCTTTATCGTAATTTATATCTTTATTTTTCATGAATTATATTTTGTATTTTGTTTTACTAAATCTTGTAATTTAACTTTCTCAAAAAAATCGTTAATGTGTTTATCCAAATCATCCCATAAGTTATGTGTAATACACTTCGTTGTTTTATTATTACAACCTTTTTTTGAATTTTTTTTACAATTTAAAACTCTTATTTCTTCGTCTACCGCAAAAATTATATTAGAAAGTTTTATTTCTGAGGCTGGTTTTTCCAAAACATAACCTCCAGCAGCTCCTCTAGTGCTTTTTACAAGTTTCTTGTTCTTAAGCTTAATAAAAATTTGTTCTAAGTAAGCCAAAGAAATATTTTGTCGAGCAGAAATTTCGGTTAAGCTGATAGGACCAAAATTAATATTAGACGCTAAATCTGCCATAGCCATAACCGCATATCTTCCTTTAGTTGTAAGTTTCATAAATTGTTGTTGTATTACAATAATTTTAACTTAATTCCTAGTTTATTACTCGGAATTAAAAAAATATATTTGCCGCACAAAAACGTGCTATAACGTTGAACTTTTTTTGTAATTAATAATCATTATTAAACTATGAAACCAAAAAGTTTAGAAATTTTTATTCCTGGTCCTGCAGGTAGATTAGAAGCTAAATATTATAAAAATCCAAAATTTGGATCACCAGTTGCAATAGTTTTACACCCACATCCGCAATATGGGGGAACAATGAATAATAAGATTGTTCAACTAATGTATAATATTTTTTTAGAAAATGGTTTTTCAGTTATAAAAGTAAATTTTAGAGGTGTGGGAAAAAGTGATGGTATATTTGATAATGGTCAAGGAGAGTTATCTGATGCTGCAGCAACATTAGATTGGATCGAAAGACAAAATTTAGACTATAGTCAATGTTGGGTTTCTGGTTTTTCTTTTGGTTCTTTAATATGTATGCAGCTAATAATGCGTAGACCGGAGGTAAACAACTTTATTGCATTATCACCTCAACCAAATGTTTATGATTTTTCTTTTTTAGCTCCATGTCCAACCTCTGGTCAAGTGATATATAGTGACAATGATGAGCTTGTTACAAAAGAAAGCATTAACGAATTAGATAATAGGATTAAACATCAAAAAGGGGTAGAAGTAATTTTTTCTAAGATCAAAAATTCAAATCATTTTTTTAAAAATAAAGAAAAAGAATTAAGTATAGAAATTGAAAAGTACATTAAAGAAAAAACAGCCTTAATTTAATAATTAATTATCTTGCCTCCAGAAATGGGTTTATTACATCCCGTTGTTTTTGGAAAGGAGATGGGTAGTTTTTTTAGAGATCTTATTGCTAAAAATGCAAATGCTTGAGACTCTATAAAATCACCGTTTACTCCAAAATCGTCCACATTTTTGAAAACCAAACTTTCTAAAGTATTTTTTCTAATCTTTTCTATAAGTAAATTATTTTTTCTTCCGCCACCACAAAGTATTATCTTTGATTGATTAATTTTTAAGTTAACTGACACACTTGTGAGTTCAGCACCAATAATCTTTGAGGTAAAATCTGTTAAAGTAGCAGCTCCATCTTCTAATGATAAACCTCTTGCAAATGAAACATCAAAATCATTTACATCAAATGATGATGTGTTTCTTTCAATTCTGTTTGCAAATAATTCTTCTGCCTGTTCTAGTATAACTTCATTAGATTTTCCTAATCTTGCTAAATTACCATCTTTGTCAAATTTATTTTTTGAATTTTTTCGTATCCACAAATCAATTAAACAATTTCCTGGCCCGATATCTTTGCTTAAGAAATTTAAAGAACCTGTAAATTCATTAACAACTGTTATATTTGATATACCGCCAATGTTTAAAAAACAAACAGGTAAATCTAAATTAAATTTTGTAGCAAGTAGCTGATGAAAGATTGGTGATAATGGCGCACCTTCTCCACCATTTTGTAAATCATTTTGTCTAAAATCATAAACTATATTTTTTTTTGTTAGTTGGGATAAAAGTTTGCCGTCAGTAAGCTGTCTAGAAAATTTTTTTTGCCCACTATGGAAAATTGTTTGTCCATGACAACCCACTAGATCGATTTTCATCGTATCAAAGTTTTGAATTATCTTTGCTTGAAATATTGTAATTTGTCTTTCCAAATTCTTTATTTCTTCGCTGTATTTTTCTAAATCTTTTAGATTATTAATTGTTTCCTTTAATTTATGGAATTTTTCATAAATTGAATTATCATACTCAAAGTATTTGTCTTTTATCACATTATAACTGTTTTCTCCGTTAGAAATTATAACAGAAGCATCAACTCCATCGCCTGAAGTCCCACTCATTAAACCTAAAGCTGTATATTCTTTGGACATATTTTTATTTATTTATAATAATATTTGTATAATAGTGGTTTACACAAATTGTTCTATGAAAAATGCTTTTTTATCAGAAATGGGTTCTCGTGGTTATCTTAATCAATGTACCGATTTAGATAAATTAAGCAATATAACTAATAGTGAGTCAATAAATGCTTATATTGGTTTTGATTGTACGGCAAAAAGTCTTCACGTTGGAAGCCTACTGCAAATTATGGTTTTAAAATTAATGCAAAAATACGGTCATCGCCCTATAGTTCTTTTAGGTGGTGGTACAACACTCATTGGAGACCCGTCGGGAAAAGATGTAACAAGAAAAATTTTAGATCAAAAAGAAATCAAAAGAAACATTAAGAGCATAAAAAAAATTTTCACAAAAATTTTAAGTACGTCTAATAAAAAAACAAAACCAATTTTTGTAGATAACTTTGATTGGCTAGCTAAATTAAATTACATTAAATTTTTAAGAGATATTGGAACCCATTTTACAATAAATAAAATGTTAACATTCGATAGTATAAAATTAAGATTAGATAGAGAACAATCTTTAAGTTACATGGAATTTAATTATATGATTTTGCAAGCTTATGATTTTTATCAATTGTTTAAAAATAAAAAGTGTATTTTACAAATTGGAGGATCTGATCAATGGGGAAATATTGTAAATGGTGTTGAGTTAATAAGGAGAAAGTTAAAAAAAGAATCATTCGGTCTCACAACTCCATTAATAACGTTGGCTAATGGGGCTAAAATGGGAAAAACAGAAAAAGGTGCCATTTGGTTAAGCGAAGAGTTGTTTTCATCTTATGATTATTGGCAATTTTGGAGAAATACAGACGACCGGGATGTTAAAAAATTTTTAAAATTCTTCACGGAAATAAGTTCTGAAAAAATAGATAAAATAATTGAAGATGAGAAAAATATTAATAATTTAAAAATTTTACTTGCTAACGAAGCAACAAAAATTCTTCATGGTAAAATTGCCTCAGTAAATGCCGAAAAAACTGCAAAAGAAACTTTTCAAAGCGGGGGTTTAGGATCAAATCTTCCAGAAATTAAGATAAAAAAAGAAATTTTACTAAAAGGTATTAAGATTTTAGATTTATTATTTACAAAAAAGATTATGGAGTCAAAAAGCGAGGCAAGAAGAGCAATAAAAGGTAACGCTTTAAAGATAAACAATAGGATTTTAACTAATGAAAATAAAGTTTTAGAAATAAAAGATTTCGAAAATAATAAAGCTCTTAAAATCTCTTTTGGCAAAAAAAAACATTATATATTAAAAATTATTTAGATTTTTTAGTTTTCTCAAGAGCTTTTGTAATAAATCTGGGTGTTAAAGTTTTAATTGGGTTAATAGTTGTCTTTATTTTACCCGGCATTCCTTTCATTTTAAAGCTTACGCCAAATAAACCTTCTCCTACCTCCTCAGGAATAATTATTTTTCCGATTACAGGTATCTTTGATAAAAATTTATTTAAATTTTTTGCTGGTACTAAAGTTCCTCTTAAACTGGTTAAACCACTGTCCTCTTTGTAACCTTCCATCAAAACAGATATACTTGGTCCGACTGCATAAAGTTCATTTAGTTCCATAAGACCCTTTTTTTTTGAAATATTTATTTCCATTTTTTCAAAAGATAGTCCTTCTCCTTCGGCTAAATCGGCAAGACCACCAAAGTCTGCTAATGATAACAATTTAACTACACCTGGGGCGTTAACCACTTTAAAGTTATCTATAGTTAATTTTGAAGTAGAGGTAGAAATATTACTATCAATTATTGAGGAAAAAAATAATTCACCTCCCGTCAATCCTTTGAAAAAGGTAAACTCAGAAAGAAGAGGTTGAGGCAAATCGGAGTAAATTTCCAAATACTTCTTATTATTGTTTTTGTCACTTTTCATTGAGATATCTAAAAATTTATTGTTCCCAAAATCACCTTTAGATGAGATTTTAACAAACTTACCGTTTTTTAAACTTCCTATCAGCCTAAAATTTTTTAACTTTTCAGATAAAGGTGTATCAATATTTTTAATATTAATTTCAATATCTTTAGTGATATTTTTGAAAATATCATTATTAGATTTTTGATTTAAAAATTTATTAAAATTCTTAGCATCGTAATTAAGACCAACTACTTTTATATTATTTCCAAATTTTAGACTAAAATCATTATTTACATAATTTTCATTAAAAGTTTTGACTTTAATATTTTCAAGTGAGACTAGTTTTTGTTTGTTAATTTTCAATTTTTCAACTGAAATTGAGTTTTTACCTTCCTTGAAAATAAATTTATGGACATTAATTCTATCTTTTTTTACTTCAAAATTTAATGAAATGTTAGCAATTTTTCCAAAATCTTTTTTATAATTGATAAAGTTTAACTTGAGGATTTGATCAATCTTTAAATTTAAATTGATACTTTGAGTTTTTTTATTAAAATTATTTTTCAAACTATATTCTTTAAAATTATCATCGTTAATACTGTATTTTCCTGACACAAAAAATGAATTTTTATCATCAGAAGCATACCTACTCTGAATATTAGTATCTATAAAATTTATAAATTTGATCTCTTTCTCAAGAAATTCACTAGCAAAAGATTTATCTAAATAAAAAAGAGAATTTTCTATTTTACCCTTGTTTGTATAAACATAATCAATAACTTTAAAAGTCTTGTCAAAAGTAATATCTATGAAATTTTCTAGTGTAGCTTTTAATTTTGTTTTATTATTAATAAAGTTTTTTCTATTTAAAAGAGGCGAATAATTTTTTATATTGCTTTCATCTAAATTAATTCTAGTACTAAATTCAGATTTTACTTTTATTTGCTTGTCATTTTTAATAAGTAGATTTCCATTATCAATTTTTAATCCGTTCAAAGAGCTTTTTAAATTTTTGATTAAAATATCTGACGAGTCGGCAAAAAAATTAAAATTTGTTTTTTTTAGAATTAATTTATCATTAATTATTCCTTCTAAATCTTGTATATCTCCTCTCGCGATAAAATTATTGATTTCTAGGTTATTTTTAAAAAATAATTCTAAATTAATAGTTATTTTTCCATTTTTAACCCTATTGTTTATTAAACTATTTAGGTTTGAAGGTTTTGTTTTTAATATAATTTTTTTTAGTTTTTCTATGTCAATTTCTTCTGATGTTAAGTCTATTTTTTCAATTTTGGATTTAGATTTTATAAGTGATGCAAAATTCAAATAAACTTTTATATCTTTTATAGGAATAGTTTCATTCTTATATTTTAATATGGGATATTTTGTTTCTAAAAATAAGTTTAAACTTTTAATATCAAATTTAAATTTTACTTTTTCTAGTTTTAAATAAATATTTTTATTATTTTCTATAACTTTACTTGATATAATCTTGCTAAATTTATCTGTCTCCACGCCAATAGTTGATAAAACTCCAATTAATACTATTGTTAAAAATAATATAAATATAGATAATTTAAAAAGTATTTTTCTCATTATTTATTTATTATTCCTGCTTCAATAAATTGATCAATATTTCCATTTAAAACATCGTTCGGATTAGTATTTTCAACTTTATTTCTTAAATCTTTTACTAATTGATACGGCTGTAATACGTAAGACCTTATTTGATGGCCCCAACCAATATCTGTTTTTGAATTTAATTCTTTCTGATTATCTTGTTCTCTTTTTTGAATTTCATACTCGTAGAGTCGAGCTTTTAACATTTTATAACAAGTCTCCTTATTTTTGTGCTGAGATCTCTCATTTTGACATTGGACAACTATTTTTGTTGGTAAATGAGTTATTCTTACTGCACTGTCGGTGGTATTTACGTGCTGCCCTCCTGCACCACTTGATCTATATGTATCTATTCTTAAATCTTTATCATCTATTTTTATATTAATTTCATCATCTACTGCTGGATAAACCCAAACACTTGCAAAACTTGTGTGTCTCCTTGCGCCGCTGTCAAACGGGGATATTCTAACTAATCTATGTACACCCGATTCTGCTTTCATTAATCCATAAAGATAATCCCCATCAACTTTTAGTGTTGAGGATTTTATGCCAGCCTCATCTCCTTTATGTTCGCTAATTATTTGATATTTAAATTTTTTTTTATCAAACCATTTAAGATACATTCTTCTTAACATGTCAGCCCAATCTTGACTTTCTGTCCCTCCAGCACCGGCATGTATTTCAAGGTAAATATTATAATTATCACTTTCACCTGAAAGAAAGCAATTTATTTCAGCATTCTTGATATCTTTAATTAATTGTTCTATTTTTTTGTCACAATCCTCTAAAATTTCAGTATTGTTTTCTTCAATGGCTAGATCATATAAATCTTTGAGATTTCTGATCTCTTTTGAAAAGTTTTTATACGATTTTACAATATCCTCATAAATTTTTTTTTCTGTAACAGTTTTTTTTACTTTTTTTTTATCTTTCCAAAAATTTTCACTTAGAAGAGTCTTTTCAATTTCTTTTAATTTGGCAATTATATTATTTTTTTCAAAGATACCCCCTGATATTATCAAGGGTTTTTTCAAATTTAATTATCTTGTTTTCAAAATTTTGCATTAGTAAAACTGCCTATATTTTATAAGTTTATCATAACTGTTAGAAAAAATTAATTTGTTATTATCAATATTGTTAATATCTTTGGCTTTTAATGCTTCGATAATTGTATTTTTGTCTCCGATAGAAGATTTTAAACCAGTGTCATAATCTAATGATGTTAAATAAATTCCTTCAGGTATTTCAAAATCCTTAAAATCATCTTTAAACAGAGAATTACTTACAAATTCTTTAAAAATTGGTAAAGCTGCTTTAGAACCTGTCTCATATCTTCCTAAAGTACTAGGATTATCAAAACCAATATAAACTCCTATAACTAGGTTTGATGAAAAACCGATAAACCATGCATCATAATTTTTGTTAGTAGTTCCAGTTTTTCCAGCTAGAGGCACATTTAAATCTCTAAGTTTTTTTCCAGTTCCTCTTTTTACTACTCCCTCAAGTATTGAAGTCATTTGAAAAGCTGTTTCTTCACTAAAAACTCTTTCATTCGTATTTGTAAAAGTTGGATATATTTTTGAGTCGATTGAAAATTTATCACAACCGTTACATCTTTTATTTTCAGTTTTAAAAATCGTTTTTCCTCTTCTATCTTGAATTCTATTAATTAAGGTGGGTGTAATCTTTTTTCCACCATTAACAAACGAAGCATATGCAGAAGTCAAATTTAATAATGATGTTTCAGCAGCACCCAGTGAAACAGATAAAAGTTCAGGTATATCATCATAAATTTCTAATTTATTTGATAATTTTAAAATTTTATCTAGTCCTAATGTTTTAGCAATTCTTACTGTCATAAGATTTCTTGAATATTCTATTCCCTTTCTTAAAGTGGTTGGTCCATAAAATTTTTTTCCATAATTTTCAGGCTTCCAATCTTTAAGACCTACACCCTGGCTCTCCACAAAAGGGGCATCTAGAACAATTGTGTTAGGTGAATAACCGTTGTCTAATGCTGCTGCATAAACAATTGGTTTAAATGCTGATCCTGGTTGTCTCTTAGCTTGGGTCACTCTATTAAATTCACTTGATCTGTAACTAAAACCTCCTACAAGCGCTTTTATATCCCCTGTATAAGGTTCAATAACTACTATTCCACCATTAACTTTAGGGTATTGTTTTAAATCCCAGTCATTGCCATTTTTTTTGACAAAAATTAAATCTCCAACATTAAAAATACTTAAAAATTTTTTTCTTTTTTTCGTAATCCAATTTAATTTTTTAAAACTTAAGTTCCCATTAATATTTTTCAAAGTTTTGAAGGTTATTTCGTTATCAGTTACTGCTAAAATTTCTGCAACTTTCCAATTTAATGTTGGGTCTAGTTTTAAATTTTTTATCTTGTCTCTCCAATTTGGGTTATCAAACTTATTTGTAATAGGTCCTCTCCAACCATGTCTTTTATCATAAGCCTCGATCCCAGATCTTAGAGATTTAATTGCTTGAATTTGATAATTGATATCTAATGGGGTTCGAATAGATAATCCCTCGGAGTAAAGTTTTTTAAAACCATACTTTTCTTTAATTGATCTCCTAACTTCTTCTGTATATGAGTTAGCCTCATTTAAAATTTCTATTTTTCGTCTTTTTAGTTTTATTTTAGATTTTTTAAAATCATCTAGTTGCTTTTTAGAGATATAATTATTATCTTCTAGGTTATCTAACACTAAATTTCTTCTAAATTTTGCTACTTCAGGATATCTAAAAGGATCATATCTACTTGGTGCTTTAGGTAAAGCTGCCAATAAAGCTGATTCTACATAATCTAAATCTTTTACCGATTTATCAAAGTATTCCAAGCTTGCAGCTGCAATACCATATGTTCCTTGGCCTAAATATATTTGATTGAGATATAATTCTAAAATCCTTTCCTTAGAATAAGCACGTTCAATTCTAAAGGCAAGTATAGCCTCTTTAATTTTTCTATTAATTGAAACCTCATTAGTTAGTAAAAAATTTTTGGCTACTTGTTGGGTAATTGTAGAGGCTCCTTCTAATCTTCTGTTATCCTTAATATTTTTTAAATTCTTAACTAATGCTCTTAGTATACCTTTTGCATCTATACCAGGGTGTTTAAAAAAATTTTTATCTTCTGCAGACAAAAAAGCGTTTATTACTTTTTTTGGAATAGATTCGATGGGGATGAACAGTCTTTTTTCTATTGCGTATTCAGCAATTAATTTTCCATCATTGGAATATACCCTGCTTGATATTGGAGGCTGATAATTTGATAATTTTTTGTAGTCTGGTAAACCAATAGAAAAATACCATAAAGTGGAAAATGCAAAAAAAAGGCAAGTCAGTAAAAATATTATTAAAAACTTTAAAGAAAAATTAAAAAACTTAAACATAATTTATAATTAAATGAATAAAATCTGGCTATCTTAGGGCATAATTCCATGTTAGCGTTACTTATTATCAGTGCAATTATGTTAAAAATTGTATATCATTAATTATGATTAAAATTACAAATTTCAACACTTTTAAAGGAATTCAATTAAAATGGAAAAAAATTTATACATTGATGCTTCGCATCCTAACGAAACACGTATTGTTCTTAAATCAAAACAATCAATTGAGGAATATGAATTTGAAGACAAGAACAAGTTAAACTTCAAAAATAA
>MDTG01114207.1_pt1 | contig 16735 bp, 2 predicted proteins | sample 811421 | NCBI WGS metagenome assembly MDTG01 (sample SAMN05326645, study PRJNA326480) | marine metagenome | isolation source: seawater | place: Pacific Ocean: South East | collected 2011
ATTGGATAAGTCCGAACCCAAATAATTATGTGCGAATGTTTTATTGTCTGCGTATAATGGTAATGTCTTGATTACTTGTACATTTATATGTAATTCAGTGATATATGGTTGTTCATCAAGATTTCCATATTTAATTGCATTATCATAATTAGAATCAGTAATAGCATTAGGCGTCCATGATGATTGTATGTGTTCTATATATAAGTTATTGTTTGAAATTGACAAATCGAATTCAATATATATGTAGTTATTGCCATTATAGACAAGTGGATATATAGTCCATACATATTTTCCAGGCACCGAAGTTTTTAAAATACCAACAATTGTTGTATTGTCATTGATCGTTCTTGTTATATGATGACCGTGTATCGCTGAATGATAAGATTTTACATCATCAGCATTAATCGTTATATCATCCAATGTGTAATTAATATTTGTATCTAATAGCTTAGGACCAGATGGCCACTCACCATCATATGGATTAGCTGTATTCTCTACTGGATTAGTAGCAATAAGGGTTTTGTCAATTTCTTTTACAGCAGTAGAGTCTACCAGTGTGTTATTCATGTATAGCTTCATTGTTTTGTTATTGATAGTTCCTACAATATGTGTAAATTCGGAAAGAATTCCATTATATGATACATCATAAGAAACTCCTCCATTGGTTAGCGTTAGAGTCGTGACGTCTGAAGTCGTCATTTCTAATTTATTGTGGTTATCGTCTCCTAATGCGAAAACTGTAGTTGTTGAAACATCTGGAGTAAACTCTACGATTCTTACTTCGCCACTGTCAGTTCCATTACCATCGTCTTTTTTCGCTGAAAATGCTACGATGTTTTTCGTTGTAATCGCTACAGAGGCACCCATTTGATCCCCTACAGAATCTCCAATGTATGATTTTATTAATGACCAATCATTATCCACATAGCTATAAATGTAGACTTTACCTGCGTCAGTGCCACCTTCGTCGTCTTTGAAAGCACCTACAACTAAACGAGTGCCATCTTTTGAAATTGCCAAACTATAACCAAACCAATCGTTACTTGCGTAGCCGCCTATTGTAGAGCCCACTTGAGTCCAAGAGTTATTTATCAAATCATAGACACGAGCAATTCCGGCGGCAGTTGAGTGATTGTAATATGAACCAACAGCCATCCGCAACCCATTTGCTGATAATGACACAGGAGAAAGCGACTGACCGTGTGTGCTAACCCTAACTAATAAACTATTTATATCTTGACCTAATTGAGCCCATGATGAACCATTATATTGAAAAACACGGACCTTACCTGCTGAGACGGCACTTGTAGACAATTTATATAATTTTCCATTATATTCTGTCAAATACACTTCATTTGATGCGTTAATTGCTATTTTCAGCCAGTTTTTTATGCCAAATTGTGTTAGTTGTTCCCAATTTTCTCCATAGTCTGTACTTACATAAATGTATTCATTATAACCAGCAGCTACAATATAACTTCCATCACTACTCATAGCAGTTCCACGCCAATCTACATTCACAGAAGGACTAAATTTTTGATTCCAAGTATTTCCATAGTCTATTGATAACCAAATGCCATTATTTTCGTCTGCATAAACCATATATTGTCCAGTTTCTGAAATTGACGATGTGTTTTTCTGATTATGAATATTGTCGTAGGTATTATAAGTGAGAGTTTTTTTTAGACTCCAAGTCACTCCGTAATCTGATGATATGTATATTTTACTATTTGTAGCTTGTACTTTTAACATGTATTGTCCATTATATGACATTGCACAAGTTGTCCAACCGTATGGACCACTTCCATGATAGAAATTTTTCCAACCTGGAGTGCTGTCACTCTTAGAATTAGATACAGAAGGACCACCATTTCCTACCCAAACTCCTCTCCAGCCGCCACCACCATCATCACCGCTACTTCCTATTAAATATGTTCCACTTTTATCCATATCCATGTGGTGATTTTCACCTGCAATTGAATACCCACTTGTATTATAGGTAAAAGTTGCTCCATAATTCAAAGAATAATGAAGATTATGTCCAGTAAAGTATCCTAAACAACTTGCAACTATTTGACCATTTCCTGAACATTTTATTCCACGGAAATCTTTGTTACTTGCGTAGGTCTCAGTCCAAGTTTCTCCATAATCAGTAGAACTCCATATTCCATCTCTCCCACAAGCGAAAATATACTGACCATTATCACTACACGTAATGTCATACCACCTTTGATTTGTAATATTAAATTCTGTTAATGAATACTGTTGATTTGTCTCAGATCCTATATTGTCTCCTGTTGCACCAGTCGCAAAAATTGACCCATCAGAAGAAATGGACAAAAATAATCCTTCCAAAGCAGATTCTTTTTCTCCATGGATAGTTTGTCCTTTTTGAACCCACGACGACCCATTGTATTCAAACACTCTTACCTTTCCTTCATCATTATATGTCCCATCAGCATATCGAGAGCCACATACAACTATATTACCATCAGCAGATAACTCTATATGTTCTCCCATCCATCCTTCAGCAGTGTCCGTAATGTCTTGTCCTTTTTGATTCCATACATCATTTGTAGCGTCATATTCAAATACCTGTACGAGTCCATTTCTAGTGTCAGACGCAGCGTTATTATCATAGAATGGTATTCCAAAAGCTACTGTATAACCATCTTCAGATAAAGACGCTGATCTGCCAATATCATCCGCTCTTATTCCATTAATATTTTGACCCATTTGTACCCAATTGTTATTCGTATTTTTAAACATTCTAATTTGACCACTATTACTTCCTTGGTCGTCAGCTCCTGTTGCACCTGCTGCGATAATAGATCCGTCATAGGATAACGAGACAACTACTCCAAAATTGTCGCCAGCGGATTCTCCGTATATAGGACTCCCAATTTGATTCCATACGCCGTTAACTGACGACTCAATATTCAACGACTTCACGTAAGTCTCAAAAGCAAATCCGTTTCCTTTACTAGCGTCATTTCCTACAACTATTACGTTTGAGCTCAAATCGATATATTTACTTGTTCCGTCGAAATTAATTCCATTTTCATTTGAGTCGCTTTCCAAGAAATTAACCAGTGACGCTTCAACGTTATTTATTGAGTCAATATTATTTAATGTCGAGTTTCTGAATTCCCAATAATGATTTAATTCAGTTCTGGAAGTTTCTTCTCTTGTTACACTCGCTATAATCGAACGACTGTTATACAACTCTGCCACTTCATTTGTAGTCAATGTATAATCTTTCCAAGTCTTGAAATACGCTATCGAACCTTCAAACAAAATAGAATTGGATATATTCGTTCCTATGTAGTTATATGCAAACGTTTTATTGTCTCCGTATGACGTGACACTGGTAGAGTCTACCAGCGTATTATTCACGTATAACTTCATTGTATGGTTACTTATGGTTCCAGCAATATGCGTGAAGTCAGACAAGAGACCATTATATGACACAGCATAAGCAACTCCTCCATTGGTTAGTGTTAGAGTAGTTACGTCGGAGTCGGTGAGTTCTATTTTATTGGAGCTATCGTCTCCTAATGCGAAAACTGTAGTCGTTGGAATATTTGGAATAAACTCGACGATTCTTACTTCCCCACTATTACTTCCATTACCATCGTCTTGATATGCCGAAAAAGCCACAATATTTTTCGTTGTGATCGCCACAGATTCACCCATTCTATCTCCCGCAGAGTCTCCAAAATATGTTTTTATCAATGACCAATCATTATCCACATAGTCATAAATTAAAACTTTACCTGCGTCAGTTCCAGCTTGATCATTTTTTGTAGCACCTACTACTAATCTAGAGCCATCTTTTGAAATTGCTACGTCAAAACCAAACCATTCATTACTTGCGTGTCCTGTCAGTGTAGAGCCCACTTGAGTCCAAGAGTTATTTATCAAATCATATACCATAACTCTACCTTGATTACTGTTGTATCCGTATCCACCGACAGCCATTCGTAATCCATTTGCGGATAATGATACTGGAGCGACATATTCATTTTGGGTGGTGCCAATTATGCTTTGACCCAATTGAACCCAAGATGAGCCATCATACTGAAAAACACGTACTTGACCTGCCCATGAGCCGCCCGTAGTGTCTCCTTTTGCACCAGTCGCAAAAATAGACCCATCAGAAGAAATTGACAAAAACAAACCTTCTACTGCGTTTGCGTTTTCTCCATGAATAGTTTGTCCTTTTTGAACCCAAGATGACCCATTATATTCAAACACTCTTACTTTTCCTTCAGAACTATATGTTCCACTCGCATATCGAGAACCACACACAACTGTGTTACCATCAGCAGATATTACTACGCCTTCTCCCATCCATCCGGCAGCATTGTCTGTAATATCTTGTCCCTTTTGATTCCATACATTGTTTGCGACGTTATACTCAAATATTCTTATGAGTCCATCATTGGAGCCTGTATTATCATACAACGGTATTCCAAAAGCCACTGTATGACCATCTTCCGATAAAGACACGCCTTGTCCATAGTCATTCGCTCTTGGTCCGTCAATATCCTGACCAATTTGAGTCCAATTACCATTCACATTCTCAAACATTCTAACATGACCGCTGTTACTTCCTCCACCATCGTTTCCGTACGCAGATATAGCAACAATAGAGCTGTCGTAAGACAATGCCAAGTTAAATCCAGAATAGTCTTCGGCGGATTCTCCGTATATAGGACTCCCAATTTGACTCCAAACGCCGTTAACTTTTGGTATAGAAAATACACGAACAATTCCTCTGTTTGAACTGTAATAATTATTTCCAAGTATTACTGTACTGCCGTCAGCTGAAAGCTTCAATCCTTTTGTTGGCGTTTTATTGTTGGAGGCAAGACCTTCTATAGCTTGACCCACTTGAATCCAAGATGTTCCATCATACTTAAACACCCGAACATGACCTGCGTCAGTGCCAGCACTGTCATTCCAATTAGAGCCAGTCGCCAATACAAGTCCGTCAGACGATAAAGACACTTCATCCAGTTGATCGTAAGGGGCTACACCGTATATATCATTACCCATTTGAACCCAAGACGTGCCATTATATTTATATACTCGGGCTAGTCCTGCGTCTGCTCCACCCAAGTCGCTTCCTCTTGAAGTAATGGCGATTATAGTACCATCAGCACTTATCGAGTCTAATGAATATGATTTGTCGCTAGCAGCGTCTCCTATCATAGTGTCTCCCATTTGAACCCAACTTGAACCATCATATTGAAATACTTTAGTGTATCCTGAGTTTGAACCGTTTAGGTCGCCATTAATCCCAGACGCAGCAACAATTGAGCCATCAGAATTTATACTTGGTAAGTAGTAACCATCCCCAGTCGCCTCAGGATTCAAATCTTGTCCTTTTTGAACCCAAGAAGATCCGTCATATTGAAATACTCTACACTGACCTGTATTAACACTTGTGTTGCCATTCACACGTCGCGACGCAATAATGACTACTGTTCCGTCTGAATTAAAAGCTAAATTCTGAGCGGCCATGTCATTTACATTTTTTCCAAAAATGTCTGAACCCATTTGAACCCATTGACTTCCATTATATTCATAAATACCGACTTTTCCCCTATTTGAATCATAACCTATAGAACCAAGGGCAATTCTATTTCCGTCGGCGTTAATTCCAATAGAGTATCCTAATTGGTCGCCGGAATTACCATTAATGTATTGTCCTTTCTGGACCCAAGAGCCATTCTCATATTTGTATACAGAGGCTCTTCCTGCATATGAATTATAGTAATTTTCACTTGAAACAAATACAGTACCATCAGCGTTCATATCATATGTGTATCCAAAAAGAGTATTCGCAGAAGACCCAGTAAGAGTTTGTCCTTTTTGTGTCCAAGTTCCATTTACATCTATAACTGGTGGCTCAATAGTTTTCAACGACTTCACGTAAGTTTCGAATGAAAATCCACTACCTATACCATCGTCATTTCCTACAGTTATTGTGTTTGAACCCAAATCAATATATTTACTTGTTCCATTAAAGTCTATACCATTAGCATTCGAGTCAGTGTCCAAAAAATCTACTAATAAAGCATCAACATTATTTACTACATCATAATTATTTAGTGTGGAGTTTCTGAATTCCCAATGACGATTTATTTGTGTGGCCGCTGTTTCTGTTGATATTTCACCAGATACGCTTCCCAATGAATACACCAATTTACCTACTTGTCCCGAATAATTTGCCGACTCCGTAAATTCCACTTCCGTGCCATTTTCATCCGTCTCTGTCACTCTATAAGTCTCTCCCGATAGTTTCACTATTTTCACACTCGAACCATCTGTATTCTCCAATATGATTTCATCATTTTCATCCACCAAATCAACGTAAAAACCTTCGTCACTAGCCAAATCATTTTCAATATTCAATGTATTATTTGTTAATTGACTTGGAGCAACCACACGAATCTTGGGCTTCACAAAAATATGCGGCAAATCTACATCTTCTTTGCCAACAATTAATTTATTTGTTCCTATATTCGCACTGAATTGTGTCAATATCTGACGTAAGACCGTTTTACTTTGTGTTCGTCTTCCACTTAAATTATTTGGACGGGTAAATTTTTCGAAAAATTTATTATTAAATGTCACAGTATTACTATTTGAGTCCACTACAACCTCTGGCTCCGCTTTTGTCGTCATTGTTGTAAAGTCTTCTTGTGCGAACACTTCGTCGACACTAGGTGGCTCTCTGTTTTCATACAAATTTGTTATTTCGCTAGTAGACAACGCATAATCTGTCCATGTCTTGAAATATGCCATAGAACCCCCAAACAAACTTGTATTGGATAAATTCGAGCCCAAATAATTATATGTGAATGTTTTATTGTCTGAACGAAGCAGACTGGCGTTTTCTTTTACATTAATATGTAATTCAGTGATATATGGCTGTTGATCAAGAGTTGTATATACAGTTCCAGAATAATTAGTGTCAGTAGGTGTTGCATACGGTGTACGAACATATGTTGTTCGTGTACTTTCTATGTATAAATTATTATTTGTAATTGATAATTCGAATTCAAGATATAAAGTCCATTCATTATTAGGGTTAACTGTATGAAATACATATACATATCTTCCTGGAACTGGAGTTTTGAACACATGTATGGGGATAGTGTTTAATGGACTCCTAAGATGATGATAATGTACTGGTGAATGATATGATTTTATAGCATCATCATTAATCGTTATATCATCTAATGTGTAATTAATATTTGTATCTAATAGCTTAAGCCCAGATGGCCACTCACCATCATATGTATTAGCAGTATCCTCTACTGGATTAGTAGCAATAAGGGTTTTGTTAATTTGTCTTACAGTAGCAGTGTCTACCAGCGTAGAGTCTACCAGCGTGTTATTCACATACAACTTCATAGAATTGTTATTGATGGCTCCTACAATATGTGTGAAGTCGGAAAGCATTCCATTATATGATACATCATAAGCAACTCCTCCATTGTTTAGTGTTAGAGTTGTGACATCTGAAGTCGTCATTTCTAATTTATTGTGGTCATTGTCTCCTAATGCGAAAACTGTAGTCGTGTTAATTGTTTGGATTTTTGGTATAGAAAATACACGAACAATTCCAGTTTCTGTGTTATAAGAATGATTTCCAAGTATTAATGTACTGCAGTCCGATGAAAGCTTCAATCCTTTTGATGGCGTTTTATTGTTGGAAGAAAGACCTTCTATGGATTGACCCACTTGAATCCAAGATGTTCCATCATATTTAAATACCCTAACATGACCCGCATCAGTGCCAGCACCGTCGTTTAATGGTGAACCAGTCACCAATACAAGTCCATCAGATGATAAAGACACTTGGTTCAGATGATCGTAAGGGGCCTCGCCGTATATATCATTACCCAATTGAACCCAAGTCGTGCCATTATATTTATATACTCGGGCTAATCCTGCGTTTGTTCCTCCCAAGTCGCTTCCATTTGCAGCAATGGCGATTATAGTACCATCAGCATTTAATGAGTCTGATGAAGCTGATTGGTCGTTTGCTGCATTTCCTAATATAGTATTTCCCATTTGAACCCAACTTGAGCCATCGTATTGAAATACTTTAGTGTATCCCGAATTTGAACCGTTTATGTCGCCAGTTATCCCAGCCACAGCAACAATTGAACCATCAGAATTTATACTTGGTAAGAAATAATGATCCCCTGTTGCTTCAGCATTTAAATCTTGTCCTTTTTGAACCCAAGAAGAACCGTCATATTGATATACTTTACATACACCAGTTATATTTGTGCTGCCATATATATTTCGAGACCCAATAATGACTACTGCTCCATCTGAGCTAAAAGCTAAATCCTGTCCAAAGTATTCATTTGTAAATGAACCAACGACAGTTTGTCCCATTTGAACCCATGATGTTCCAATATATTCATATGCTTTAAAATAACCTGTTAATGAATTTGTATTAACGCTTGTTATAGCAATTCTATTTCCATCAGCACTAATACCAAGAGAATATCCTAAGTAGTCCCCAGTGCCACCAACAATGTCTTGTCCTTTTTGAACCCAAGAACCATTTTCATATGTATATGCTATACATCTCCCCTTATAATTGGCATAATACCTTTCACACGTAACAATCACCGTACCATCAGCGTTCATATCATATGTGTATCCAAGAAGCATATTCGTAGAAGACCCGATAATAGATTGTCCTTTTTGTGTCCAAGTTCCATTTACATCTATAACTGGCTCATTATTCAACGTCTTCACATAAGTTTCAAAAGCAAATCCATTTCCTTTACTGGCGTTATTTCCTACAGTTATTGTGTTTGAACCCAAATCAATATAATTATTTGTTCCATCAAAGTTAAAACCACTCTCGGAAGCGTTACTTTCTGAGAAATTCACAACGGTAGCGACTGAATTATTTACGACGTCTTGAATGGTTGACTCGGCGTATTTCAAATCCCAATGACGACTGATTTCGGTTGTTGCCGACTCTGATGATGTTTGCTCCGTTATTGTTAAACGATTATTATACAAATTAGTTATTTCATTTGTTGTCAATTCATAATCTTTCCATGTCTTGAAATACGCTATCGAACCTTCAAACAAACTAGAATTGGATAAATCCGAACCCAAATAATTATGTGTGAATGTTGTGTTGTCCGAAAATGAAACCACAGTTGTAGAATCTACCAATACATTATTGACGTATAACTTCATAGAATTGTTATTGATGGTTCCTACAATATGTGTGAATTCAGATAAGACATCATTATATGATACATCGTAAGACGCTGCTGAGTTAATAATTGTTTGGATTTTTGGTATAGAAAATACACGAACGTGTCCAGCGTTGCTAGCAGCTCCATCATTATATCTTGCTCCAATAGCAAGTATTGAACCATCCGACGATAAACTCACAGAGTTACCTGTTTCATCTCCGGCAGCCTCTCCCAATATGGATTGACCGACTTGAACCCACAAAGACGTCGTGCCGTCATATTGAAATACTCTAACTTGGCCTGAATTTGTTCCATTATCACTATTTCTGTATGCTCCTACAGCAATGATTGACCCGTCTGGAGTCATATGTGCTGAAACACCAGCATAATTGTATGTCCCTTCACCATATATCGTTTGACCCTTTTTACTCCATGAAGACCCGTCATATTGATATACATATACGGCACCTGCCTTGGTTGCCGCTGTGCTACTATGTGCTGCTCCAATACAAACAACTGTTCCGTCTGTGTTTAGTGTAACTGAATAACCAGCTCTATCTTCTGCTTGTTCACCATCTATATCTTGACCCATTTGAATCCATGATGAGCCATCGTATTGATAAACTCTAATGTGACCAGATTTTGTTCCATTACCGTCATTTAATAAAGCAGCAGTAGCCAGTATTGAGCCATCAGAATTTAAATCCACGCCGCCCATTTGGTCTTCAGCGGCTTCGCCAAGTATACTTTGTCCTTTTTGAACCCATGATGAACCATCGTATTCAAATACTCGTATACGACCTGCGTTTGAACCTCCGGCGTCATTACCAGTTTCTCCAACACCTAATATTGTTCCATCGCTATTTAAAGAAACCGCACTCGTATAATCATATGGTGCTGTGCCATTAATGTCTTGACCTATTTGAACCCAAGATGAACCATTATATTGATAAACTCTTACCTGACCAGCGTCTGTGCCACCAGTGTCGTCTCCCTGAGCTCCAGTCGCAAGAATTGTTCCGTCAGAAGATAGAGCGACTTTCATCAATAAATCTCCAGCCGAATCGCCATTGATGTCTTGTCCCATTTGAATCCACGATGAACCATTATATTGATAAACTCTTACACGACCACTATCAGCACCATTAACATCGGCACTATAAGCACTAACCGCGAAAATTGTTCCGTCTGAATTCATACAGCTATTATATCCAGTATAATCATTCGCCGCTGAGCCATCAATATCTCCTCCAATTTGACTCCAAGTTCCATTTACATCTATAGTATATGATACACTAGACACTTCTGAGTTCGCGAGTGTAAGTTTTGTCGAATCAGACACACTCAATTCTACTTTGTTCGAATCATCGTTTCCTAATGCGAAAATGTTCATTTTAAGTGGAGTAGGTATATTTCCTTCCTTTAAAGACTTCACATAAGTTTCGAATGAAAATCCACTACCTATGCTATCATCATTTCCTACAGTTATTGTGTTTGAACCCAAATCAATATATTTACTTGTTCCATCTAACTCAATACCATTTCCAGATAAATCAGTCTCTGAAAAATTCACCAACATAGCGTCCACATTATTTATTACATCACTATTATTGAGTGTAGAATTTCTGAATTCCCAATGACGACTTATTTCGGTTGTTGCTGTCTCTGTGTTGATTTCTCCAGAAACACTTCCCAATGAATAATACAATTGACCTAATCTTCCTGAATAATTAGCGGATTCGGTGAATTCCACTACTGTGCCATTTTCATCTGTCTCTGTCACTCTATAATTATTATCCGCCAATTTCACGATTTTTACACTCGAACCATCCGTATTTTCCAATGTAATTTCATCATTTTCATTTACCATGTCGACATAAAAACCTTCATCACTGGCCAAATCATTCGATACATTCAACTTATTATTTGTTAATTGACTTGGATTTACAACACGAATATTAGGCTTATCAAAAATGTGCGGCAAATCCACATCTTCTTTGGCTACATTTAATTTATTCGTTCCAATATTCGCACTGAATTGTGTTAATACTTTACGCAAAATATTTTTTGTTTGTTCTCGCTTTTTCGCCAAACTAGTTGGACGAGTAAATTTACTAAAAAATTTACTGTTGAACTTCACTGTATTTGTATTGTTATTCACTTCAACTTCCGGTTCAGCTTTCGTCGTCATTGTTGTAAAATCTTCTTCGATTACTAGTCCTTCTATATTAATAGTAGTTGGAATTTCATACACTGAAATAGAACCACTGTTTGTGCCATTATAATCTGTTTGAGTGCTTCCAATCACTAAAGAACCACCACTATTACTCAAAAATACACTTGTTCCGGTTCTATCGTCATCTTTGGTTGACATTATTCTATCACCGATTTGATTCCAACTGCTTCCATCGTAATAATAGGTTTTTACATATCCTGACCTATTAGATATTTGTAATGCTCCTACAGATAAAATATTACCCGCCGAATTTAATGAAATACGAGAACCAAACCAGTCTTGAGTCTTTTCGCCATCCATAAAATCACCTAATTGAACCCAAGAACTTCCATCATATTGATATACGGCGGCATATCCAGTGTTTGTATTATATCCATAACCACCAGACGCAACAATTGTTCCGTCATTATTTATCGAAATTCCAGCACCAAAATTTGACGATGAACTTCTACCAAGAATATTTTGACCTACTTGAACCCAATCAGTTCCATTATATTCATACACTTGGACTAATCCTGAGTCCGACCCATTTCCATCATTATAAGGTGACCCAACAGCTATAATATTTCCATTTGAACTTATTGCTGTTCGATTACCCATATTATCACCACTTGCAGCACCCTCGATGCTTCCACCCATTTGAACCCACGATGTTCCATTGTATTGAAAAACTCGAACACGCCCTTTTGCAGAACTATATCCTATACAACCAATCGCTACGATTGTTCCATCATCGCTTATTTCTAATGTAGCACCAAGCTTTTCTCCAGCCACTTCACCTTCTATGGTTTGTCCCAATTGATTCCAAGACGAACCATCGAATTCATATATTTTGACATTTCCTGATTGAGAACCTGCTGCTCCATTATGATTATGACCTCCAATAGCTACTATATTTCCATCAGTCGATAAACCCACCGAATGACCGTGTATACTACCCGCGGCTTCACCATAAATGGACGCACCCATTTGAGTCCAAAAATGTCCATTGTATTTGTAGATTTTCACTTCTCCTGAATTACTACCATTAACATCATTATACATAGCACCACCAGCAATAACTGAACCATCAGCACTCATAGCCACCGAAGTTCCAAATAAATCTCCTGAGGCACTACCATTTATGGTTTGACCTTTTTGTATCCATTGTGAAGTTGCCGTTCCTGTTATTGATACTATTTTTGCCGTATAGTCTCCATTATTATTCGGTGGATCAAATATAGCAGTTGTAGATATTGTTGATGCAGTAAGTGCTGTTGAAATAGCAGGACCATCGTATCTGTATATAGTATAAAAATCACTTGTTGTGTAATAACCGTTTGAATTTGCACTGGAACTAAAAACAGCGTTATCCTTAGCAGCAATTATTGGTGATGTATAAAACAAATTATCGTTTTCATCAAAAATCTCTACTACACTACCAAGCCAAGCTAATGTTCCATTATTGAATGACCTATACAATACGATCGCCTCTAAATCGTTGAAATTATAACTTTGACCAAGAGTGAATTCAATATATACGTAAAAACTCGTATTCGTGGTAAAACCACGATTAGAACCTCCGGACAATTGACCATTTGTTAGTTTATTTACTGTAAGGTTTCCATCGAAAGCACTAGGATACATATATCCTGTGCTATTTGTGCTGGCAACATTAGTATTATTTACCCATATTTGCACTTCGTGTCCTCCTATAGAATTATCCCAGCTACCCATATTTTCTCGAACTCTCTTTATCTTAATTTTTTTGAATTTTACATTACTTGGCTCTTGTAAAACTCCAACAAAATCTGCGTCTTTGTAAGTATCTAGCGAAATAGGCTCGGTATTTATAGCTGCTAAAACATGATATACTCCACTATCATAAGACAAATTTTGAATATTGTAATTGAAAATATCTGCTACTGTAGTTGTTTCAGCATCTACTAAATCAATGAAATCTTGTAGATTGGTGATATTAGATACACTAGCAGTCATCCAACCACGAATTTTATGAACATACTGACCGTTTTCAATATTAAAATAAGAGAATTTCACGATTCCATTTCTACCATCTAAAACACATACATATTGCGGTGTTTCACCTAAATTAGGATTCGCATAAATAGGGCCACCGGATAATGTTTCTGGAACTCTTGGAATTGCGTAAGCTGCACCTAGAGTCGAAGGATATCCCCAAACAAGTTTACCAGTTATGTTAATATTGCTCTGGCTGCTAATAACGTCACCATATATATCACCGTACAACGTAACTTGCGGTTCCGTCATATAATATAAATATCGATTAAATAATTATATTATATATTCAAAGATTGAAATTAATCATTTGGCGTAGTATTCAATGATGAAGCATCCAAATTTGTTACAATTAGTTTAATTTGGTATGTTCTTCCACCGAAAGCATCTACAGTAGTCAGACTGTGTTGATTGGCGGCTGGGTCAATCTTGAACTTGTATGAAATAGTATCACCACTTTCAAATGGAAGAGCAGCAGTGTTGGAAATTGTTTCAGTGTTGCTTGTAATATGGTCAGTAACATCAATATCAACAAATGAAATATCATTAAATCTGGATGCATTTCCATTCAGAATTTGTCTAAACAACTCACGTGTCAAGTTTTGGTTACTATCCCAAGCATCAGTTGTTCCTACACGATTGACAGAGACATCTACAAACCAACGTGTTGCATTAGCATCAATCGAATCATAAGTCGCACCATTATATGCACCTTCAATAACACTGCTAGCACTTGACCAAGCTTGCTTAGCCCACATCATACCAGAAACATCTTGTGTGAATGATTCTGTTCCTAAAGTTGTAAGATTGTTCAACAAGGCAGACTCATTATTGAAAAGATCCACACCATGAGGTGTATTGAATAGCTTTTTAGACAAGTATCGGATGAAGTCATGCTTCACTAACATCTTCTCTGCTGAAAGACCTGTTAAAATAGCATCTTCAGAGTCAGATTTGTCCATCATAGCATGAACAGGATTGATTAGAAGATTACTAGGCCAGTTGTCCATGAAAGCAAAATAGTGAACATCTTCTGCTGAAACGTCATTTACATCCCAAGAATTGGAAGAAAATCTAAACACACTCTTTAAAGTATCTACATTAATGTAGAATACACCTACAGCACTCACATCAAGAACGGTAGGTTCATCACCTTCGTCTAATGTGGCACTTGTTGTCATTGTCTTTTCAGAAGCAAAAGCATCTAATACAAAATGAACATTTGGATTAGCCATATTTTCTTTATAGATTATTGTAATAAAAAAAAAATTATATAAATTTAAATTCAATTAAAAAGGAAAAGTCGTTTCCATTCATTTCTAATATTTCTCCGAATTTATCCAATAAACGAATATTTAATTTTGAAATTTCTACCGGACCAAAATATGTCCTAGATTTCATTATTGCGTCGGACGCCGTCGTGAAATTTATCGAATTTGAAGAACTATAAACGCTTATACGTGCTATTATATTATTTCCTTGTAAGTATTTTCTCGGTAAACACGACATTATTTCATCTAAAGTAAAACTTTTATTAAAATCGTCTAAATCTAGAAATATATAATTCGTCAAAGAATTTCCATAACTACTTTCACTTTTCAAATATCCATTAAATGTTATCAGTTTATCAGGAGTATTTAACTCGTGTGGAATGTAATAACTTGTGTAATTGTTATCAAAATTTACTATATAAAAAGCCTTCGTAAATCCTAAAATCCATCCCATATTCTTAAATAAAGGTCTTTCTAAATTATCTGACAACCGAAAATCTAATGTAAAATAAAAATTTGAACTGTAATACGGCGTATTTATATCATATGGAGAAGGCTTTGTAGCATCATCTATTGGGTGACGTGCCCTAAATATTGTCTTTCCCGTATTTACATCGATTTCTACTATTATATAATTCAATCCTCCTCCTATGTTATTGAAATATGCTGTCAGAAAATTCACAAAATCTATATTTTGATAGTTACCGTCTGGAAATACAATATGATATTCTGTAGAAGGAACGGAAATTATATTCTCATTCACATTCTGATATTTGTAATTATATACCTTTAGCTTAAACTCATTATTACGCTTCTTTGATGAAAACATATACCAAAAATTAGGTATTTCTATCGCTGTTACCTTCATCGATATTACATTCGATATTGGCTCCGGTAATACAAATGTGAAATTAGATGCCTGTGTTGTATCATAATTTTGTCTAAATATTGAATCTACTGATATCGATAATGTATTCACTTTTGTATTCATCGTATTTATCTTACAATTCATATACACTACTCAAACAAAGATTTATATTATATTTATTCTAATACATTAAATCTGAATCTGATACATCGTTTCCACTTACATCGTTTCCACTTACATCGTTTCCACTTACATCGTTTCCACTTACGTCATTACCACTTGGGTCAGACACTAAATCACCGTCACCAACTTCGTTTTCATCATTCTGTAACTGATCCTCCGGAACCAAAGACAACGCAAAAGCCAACTTATCTGCCTCAAACACACCACCATCTGGAAATCCATACAACTGAATATATATCGCAATTTCAGGCTTCAATGTAGCAGCAATAGACGTAACATACATATCTGGAAACAACGACAAAGAACCCGATAAACCTCTGATATATTCTCTCAATTTGTTCATGTCATCCAAAATACTAGCCTTCTCTGTTTGAGCCTCCAACTTCAACTGTTGACTCATATAATCCTTGTATAAGTTCACCGACTTGTATAAACCTTCTAAACCACGCACCACATTCTGCCTCATCGTCTCGTAATCCGGATACACATTTGCATCTTCCCGCAATTTATACAATTCTTGCGACAAATTATAATAAATAATCGACGTGAAATTATTCACCACATACTCGAAATTACCCAACGAATATTGATACAACAAATTGTTAATTGTTCGCACCACCTTAGCCAACTCCGAATATTTCAATAATATCACATACGCAAACGAAGAATCCCCTCCATCTATACCCGTTCCACCACTTCCGGAACCACTACCCGAACCACTACCCGAACCACCAGCCAATATTCCATATGTTACAAAACTCGTTCCATATGATAATCCAGCACCAGCATAACCCCGAGGTAAACCCGTCGCTAAATTTACCGTGCGTAACGTATTCGCAAATACCGACTTATTATAATTATTTTGAGCAAACATACATATTATATATTTATTATATATATTATGCCATAC
>MDTG01305379.1_pt1 | contig 16735 bp, 19 predicted proteins | sample 811421 | NCBI WGS metagenome assembly MDTG01 (sample SAMN05326645, study PRJNA326480) | marine metagenome | isolation source: seawater | place: Pacific Ocean: South East | collected 2011
AAAATGATCAAGAAAAATTAAAGTTTTTGGATGAACTTAATGATTACGTTTTGTCAATACAAAAAAAATATGAAAATGCTTAATGTGGATAATTTTAATATTTTAATTTTATTACTTGAAACTTAATTATCAAATTATATATAGAGGTTATGGCAACAATTAGTGTAACAGATGATAACTTTGATGTAGAAGTTTTAAAATCATCCAAGCCAATTCTTGTAGATTTTTGGGCAGAGTGGTGCGGCCCATGCAAAATGATAGGTCCAGTCTTAGAAGAACTTTCAGATGAAATGTCAGCTCAAGTTACTATCGCAAAACACAACATTGATAATGAACCTAATACGCCAACAAAATATGGAGTAAGAGGTATTCCAACGATGTTATTATTCAAGGATGGTGAAATAAAAGCCACTAAAGTTGGAGCGACAACAAAATCAGATTTAAAAAATTGGATAGAAGAGAATATTAGTTAATATTTAATACTTCTCCAGCTAAATAAAGTGAACCGGTAATTATAGCAATATCGTTTTTTTTTAATTCTAATGATTTTAAAGCTTCTTTCACAGAGTTTTTATACGTAATATTTTTAAAACCTTTTATTTTATTTTTTAAATCCTTACCATTTATTGCATTTGGTTGGTTTGGAATATCTACAGTAGTTAAAGAAGAAATTTTATTTATAAAATTATCTAAAAATTCCTGATGATTCTTGTTAGACATCATTCCTACAATTAGATGTTTTTTATTTTCAATACTTTCTAAATATTCTGAAAGAACCTTGCCTCCCAGAGCATTATGAGAGCCATCTATAATTAATTTATTATTATTTATTAATTTTTTTAAATTTCCAGATTTTATTTCCTGCAATCTTCCAAGAGTTTTTATTTTTTTTATTCCTTCTCTAATATGAATTTCTTTTATATCTATCTCATCAATATTTCTAAGAGTAGCAATTGCTGCCGCAATATTTGCTAGTTGAAAATTACCTAAAAGATTGGGAAGTGGCAGCTTTAAACCTCCAAGCTCATCTTCATAATAAAAGAAATTATTTTCTGCCAAATGATATGAGTATAACTCGTTAAAATATATCTTTTTAGAGCTATTATTGATTAATGATTTTTTAATTTTTGATAAAATTTGTTTATTTTCCTGATTAGATACAATTATTCTTGAATTCAATAATGATGAAGTTTTTTCATAAATTATTTTATCGATTGTTCTTTCATTTTCAGGCAACCAATCAGTATGATCCAGACCTATTGCTGTTACTACCGATGCCATATTCTGATCAAATATATTTGTGGCATCGAATCTATGAAACAATCCTGCCTCCATGATGTTAATAGTATTTCTACTTTCAACTGCTTTTTTAAGAAATGCTGCAGTTAAAATTTCAAAATAAGTTATTTGTTCTCCATTATTAATTTCTTCCACATCTAACAATAATTTTGACAGCTCGTGATCGCTTATTTCGATATTATTATAAACAAATCTTTCATTAACTCTTTGAATATGAGGACTTGTGTAAACATTTGTTTTAATTTCAGCTTCACCTAAGATTGATCTCATAGCCTGTATGGTGCTATTTTTTCCATTAGTTCCAACAACAGAAATTATTTTAAGCTTTTTTTCTGGATTTTGTAATTTATTGCAGAGATTCTTTATTCTATTTAAACTTAAGTCTATTTCTTTAGGATGCAGCTTTTGTAAACGCAATAGTATTTTTTGAAGATTGCTCATTATTTTCTGAATTTACTCCAGAATTTTTGTTTAGCAATATTGATAATAGTAAACCAATTTCTGTTGCTAGGTTTTTTCTTTCAATAATTCTGTCCACAAACCCATGTTTTAATAGAAATTCGGCTGTTTGAAAATCTGGAGGCAACTCTTCTTTTACAGTTGCTTGAACTACTCTTCGACCCGCAAAGGCAATTAATGCACCAGGTTCAGAAAATTGAACATCTCCCAACATTGCAAAACTTGCAACTATACCTCCAGCACTAGGATCTGTAAAACAAACTAAATAAGGTAAATTATTTTTTTTTAATTCATTGATTGCTAAAGTTGTTTTTGTCATTCCTGCAAGAGCAATTGTACTTTCAAACATACGTTGACCGCCTCCGCATGGCCAAAAGACAAAAGGTGTTTTGTTATCAATTGCATGTTGTACGCCATAAATAATAGCTTCTGTTTCTGCTGCACCGCTGGAGCCACCAATAAAATCAAAATTAGTTGCCCCTGCAGTTATTTCTATTCCATTTAAATTTCCCTTTGCAATCATTACAGCGCAATCTTGATTAGTTTTCTTTCTAGCATCTTTAAGTCTTTCTTTGTAAGATTTTGTATCTATCCATCCCAATGGATCATCTTTAGGAATTGGTGTTTTTAAAATTTCATAATTATCTTTACCAAAGACTACATCAAATCTTTGTCTAGAACTTATTCTGTGATGTTTATTACAATGTGGACATACAAATAAGTTTTCTTCTAATTCAGTTTTTAATATTGGTCCTTTGCAACAACTGGTCCATGCACTTGATTCACGTTCAGATTTAGTTGGGAATTTTTTGTTTATATTTTTTTTTATGGTTTCACCAAATTTTTTAATTTTGTTTATCCAATTCATAAAATTCTATTTTTTAATCTTACAACTATTTTACTTACATTTGTGACAGGATTTTGTCTTTTCGATATACTTTTTGTAATTTCTTTGCAAATTGCACTACCAACAACTAGTCCATCTGCAGAATTTAGTTTTGAAATTGTTTTTTCCGTTATCCCAAACCCAATTACACAATTTTTTTTTGGATTAATTTTTTTTATTTTTTTATAGTTTGATATAATTTCTCTAGTTGTAACTTTTAACTTTCCACCAGTCGTAGAAAGCATTGATATATAATAAATCATTTCATGTGAGTTATTGATGATTTTCTTAGCCCTTCCAATTGAAGTTGTGGGTGAAATAAGCTGAACAAAACAAATATTCTTTTTTTTGCATTTTGTAGAAAAATTTTTATTTTCAGGCCAAGGCAAATCTACAACTATAATGCCATTAACTCCTGAATTTTTACACTTGTTTAAAAAATTATTTTCACCATATTGATAGATAATATTATAATAGCCCATTAAAATTAACGGTTTAGCAAATTTGCTTTTTTTGAAATCTTTTACAATTTTAAATACATCATTAATTCTAATTCCATTTTTAATTGCTCTATAGGCACTTGTTTGAATTTGGCCACCATCCGCTATTGGAGTATTATGTGGAAATCCAAGCTCACATATGTCCACATTTTTTGCTAAAGACTTTATAATTTCTAGAGATTTTTTTTTAGAATTATCTCCAGCGACTGTATAAGTTAATAAGGCTGGTCTATTTTCTTTTTTTGCAATTTTAAAAGCTTGACTAATTGAATTGGTCATATTTCTTTCCCAATTTTGCTTTTAGTATATTTCTATCTTTGTAAGCATCTCCACAACTATTTACAATAATTATAGTATCTTTACTTAATTTTTTAGCCTCTTTGATTGCCACAGAAAATGCATGGCTTGGCTCTAGAGAAGGTTTTAAATTTTCAAACTTTGTGACAAGTTTATAAGCATCTAGTGCATCTTCATCACTTGCTGCGGTATATCTAGCTCTTTTTACATCTTTTAGAAAACAATGTAATGGAGATACGCCAGGATAGTCTAACCCAGCAGAGATTGACTCTGTTTCCTCAATTTGACCTTCGGAATTTTGGTTCACATACTGTGCGGCTCCGTGAAGAATACCAATTTTTGAACCATAGGTTAATGGTGCGGCATGTTTCTTGCTTTTTTTAGGACCACCTGCCTCAACTCCAATTAATTCTACTTGGTTTTTATCATAGTCCATAAACTCGCTCCAAAAACCATAACTTGAGGAACCCCCTCCCACACAATTATATAGCTTTAATTTTTTTGGAATAGATCCAAATTCATTTTGAATCTGAATTTTAAGTTCTTTTGAAATTTGACTTGTTGACCATCCGCATATTTTTACAAATATATTTGGACCCACTGTAGAACCAACACACATAGCTGTAGTATCACAATTCGCTACCCAATATCTCATACATTCTGAGACAGCGTCTACAAGAGTTTGACTGCCAGTGTATACTGGAATTATCTCAGCGCCATTTTTTTTCATTGCTTTTACATTTGGTTGTTGTCTTTTTATGTCTTTAGCACCCATAAAAATTTTACATTTCAGTCCAAACTTTTTTGCTGCCATACTTAGCATTTTACCTGCATATCCAGCACCTGTATCTCCTACAATAAATTTTTTACCAGATTTTTTTGCAATTAAACAATGAACAGTTGCATTATATATTTTGTGTGCTCCTCCGTTTGCATCAGAAACCACTTTTGACCATATTTGAGCTCCACCAATATAGTTTGATAAATTATTTAACTTTATAAATCTAGTTGGAGAGCCTATCCAATTTTTAAAATATCTATCTCTTTCTTTGATAAAACTTTCGTTATTTCTTAGTTTTCCGAATAAAAATTCTAAGTCTTTAATAGGTTTTTTAAGGGTTTCTGGAACAAAATTTCCACCAAATTTTCCCCACATTCCAAATTTGTCATGTTGATCAATGACAGATATCTTTTTAATTAATTTCATATTGTTTAATATTGTTTAAGAAATAATCTATTTTTTTTAAATCCTTATCTCCTTTATCATTCTCTAATGAACCACTGAGATCAATTATGTAATCTAATTCTTTTATAATAGGTATATTATCAAATTTTATATTACCAGCTATCATTATTGTAATATTTTTTGGTATATCATTTAAATGAGTGTGATCAAAGCCAATGGATTTTTCATATCCTTTTCCGTCAAACAAAATAATATCTGAGATATTTTCATAAAGCTTGTATTGATTAATGTCTTCTTTGTCACTGATATTTAAAGCTGTAATAATTTTTTTATTATATTTTTTTTTTATCATTTTAGTTCTTTGTGGACTAACATTGTATAATTGATAGTAGTCTAATTGAAAGTTTTTAATTTTTTCCAAAATATGATCATCTGGATTTACTAAAACTGATACAAAATATATTTTATTATTTTTGTAATTATTTAGTTTTGCTAAAAAATTAATGTCCACATATCTTTTTGACTTTTTATAATTCGAAATAAATCCAATGAATTTTGGTGGATAAGGGTGGTTGATCGTATACTTTAATGTTTCTAGATTAGAGACTCCACAGATTTTTGCACCTTTAATCATTATATAAATGATTAATTAATTTTTGAATATTTTTTTTGACATTTCCTAGGGTTATTGGCCTTCCAATAACTAACCAATGACTTCCATTTTTAAATGCATTGATTGGTGTCATTATTCTTTTTTGATCATCATTTTTTGAATCTAATCTAATACCTGGAGTTATAATTTCTCTTTTAAAAATTTTTTTTACCGAGTTTACTTCATGAGCACTACAAACTACTGCATCTAAATTTGCCTTTTTAGCTAATTTTACTTGATGGATAACGAGTTGATTGGGTTTATAATTATAACCTATTTCTTTTAGAGATTTTTTATTTAAAGAAGTTAATGTAGTTACACCAACGATTTTTGTTTTACCAGAGACTTTTTTTGCAGCTTTTAAAGCTTCAAGACCTGAGCTGATATGTACTGTAATGTAATTAACTTTTAGATCTTTAACAGCTTTTATCGCTGATAAACATGTATTAGGAATATCATTTAATTTTAAATCCAAAAAAACTGTTTTATTTTTTAATTTTGAAAGAAATTTTCTACCATTTTTTGAGTTAATAAATTCAAGTCCAAACTTATAACCTATTTTAAGTTTTGAAGTTTGTGATTTTTTTATAATATCCTTAACTTTTTCAATTTTCGTTGTATCACAAGCAATAAAAATTTTATTTTTTCTCATTTAATTTTTGCTTCCATTCTTTAGAGCATTTAAATAATATGTTTTTTTTTTCTGGAACTTCAATTTTTTCTAAAGTTTTTGGATTTAGAGATACTCTTTTTTTTTGTGTTTTTGTTTCAAACATCATTACATCTCTTAGCTCTACCCTTTCTCCATTTGACAAAGCTTTAATTATTTCAACGAGAAAAATATCAAACAACTTATTTATATCTTTTTTATACAGATTAGGGAAATTTTGGGCAATTTTGTTAATTATTTCTGGTTTGGATACAGACAATTTTTATTATTTATCTTCTTTCTTTTTGTTATCTAATTTTTCTGACAAAGATGAAAAAGGCAGATTTTTTCCACTTAGAGGACTTGAAAATTTTGATACAGCCTCTTTATTTTGCATTTGTTCAAGCAACTTAATACTTAGAGTGATTTTTCTTTTATCAAAACTAATTTCAGCAATAGCCGCATCTATACGATCACCTTGTATAAATCTATTCGATCTTGCATCTTCAGCATTTATTGCTATCTGACTTTTTTTTATCAGAATTTCTAAATCACTCCCCTCGGGAGAAACCAAAATGCCTTTAGAGCTTGTGGATTTTACTTTAACAGTGATAACATCATTTATCTTTTTATCTTTGAACACATTAAACGGATCTTCTTGAAGTTGTTTAACTCCAAACTTAATTTTTTGATCTTTAGTTTTAATTTCTAAAACTTTTACCTCTATCTCATCACCTTTTTGATATTTTTTTATCTCGTCCTCAGGTTTTGAAGAATATGAGAGATCGTTTGCATGCAAAAATCCATCAAGATCAAATTCTCCAATATTTACATAAATTGAAAAATCTTTTATGTTAGATATTTTACCTTTCAATACTGATCCAACTTGATATTTTTTTTCAAAACTATTGTATGGATTTTCTTTTGCAAGCTTATGTGATATTGCTATTCTTTTTTTATCTTTATCAATATCAGTTATAACGCAATCGATTTCATCATTTATGTTAAAAAATTTACTTGGTGATACATTTTTTTTATTCCAACTTATCTCACTTGAATGTAGTAGGCAGGTTAATCCTGGCTGCAATTCACAGAACGCCCCATAGTCGACAACCTTAATTACTTTAGCTTTATATGTTTTTCCAACTTCATAATTTAAAATATTTTCAAATGGATCAGGCGTTAGTGCTTTAATTGAACAAGATATTTGCATTTTTTCATTATCAATTGAAATAACTTTAAGATCATGTTTCTCACCTATTGTAAATACTTCATCAGGGTGGTTAATTCTTGAATATGATATTTCTTGTAAATGTACCAAAACATCTATTTCATTATTTACTTCGAAAAAACAACCAAAAGAACTATATCCTTTTACTACTGCATTTTTAATTATATCACCTACGCTATATTTTTCTAAAATTTTTGCTTTATCCTCTTTTTTAAAAGAGCTAATAACTTCTCTTCTAGAAACACATGCGTTGCCTCTAAATTTATCAAGTTTTATGATTTTAAATTCTTGCTCAACTCCAAACAGATGATCAAATGATTTTAAAGGTTTTAAATCTATTTGTGAGCCTGGACAAAACATTAAAGACTTAGTTGCTGAGTGTTCAACTATAACTCCGCCTTTACATTTAGATATAATTTTACCTTTTACATTTTTATTTTCTTCATATGACTTCTCTAAAATATACCAGCCTTTTATTTTTTGTGCTTTACTTGCAGAGACAATCACATCGCCATTTTTGTCCTCAATTTTTTCTAAATAGACCTCTATTTTATCATTTTCTTTAATTTCTCTATTTTCATAAACCGATTTTGCCTCATTTATGTCTATTAATGCCTCACTTTTCATTCCTGCTATTAAAACAAATACATGCTTATCGGTAACTTTAGTAATTGTACCTGTTAATAATTTTCCCTCTTCTATTTTTGTTTTAGAAAAGTTTTCAAATAAGAGCTTTTTAAATTCTTGATTCTGACTACTTGAAATATCTTTATATATTTCCATTATTAATTTGATTTCCTATTCATAATTACTTTTTTTAAAAAGCACGATTTCATACTTAATTTATTTGCATTAATCAAGATCGAATCTACTATAATCATTAAGATTTTCTTATTTTGTTTTCTAAATATTAGATAATTTATATATTTTAATTGATTTTAGCTCCTAATTTTTTGATTATATCCAAGAAATTTGGAAAAGAAGTTTTGATTGAGTCTTTGTCATTTATTTTCCATTTGCCACCAAACGTAAGAGCGGCAATGACAGACATCATAAAAATTCTGTGGTCTTTAAGAAAGTTTTTAATATGGTAACTGTTTTTTAATTCTAATTTTGGATTTCCAAATATTTTTATATCATCATTTTTTCTACTTACTTTTATTCCAATCATCTTTAAAAATTTAATTGCCAAATCTAGCCTTGGACTTTCTTTTTTATTTAGCTCACTAAGATTTCTAAAAGTTGATATCCCTTTTGATCTTGCGGCTATTAAAAAAATTAATAAAAATTCATCGATAGCTGAACTATTCAAATTTTCTGCACAATTAATTGATTTAAAATTTAAAGTACTTTTTATATTGATGTCTCCTATATATTCTTCTTTATACTTTCTTTTGTTTTTAATTTTAATATTAGCTTTCATTTCTCTTAAGATATTCAAAATACCTATTCTCGAAGGATTAATATTAATATCTTTAATTAAAAGATTAGAATTTTTTGATAACAAAGTTAAGACTATAAAAAAAGAAGCAGAGCTAATGTCACCTGGAATCTTATAACTAAATGATTTAAATTGATTAAGACCTTTAACCTCAATGAGATCATACTTATTTGTTTTTTTAATTTTAATTGGGTAATTTAAATATTTTAATAAAAGCTCTGTATGTGTTCTAGATTTCTTCGCTTTTATTTTAGTAATCCCGGGAGTATTTATTGCGCTCAGAATAATACAAGTTTTAACTTGTGCACTACCCTTGTTTTCAAAATAGTTTATTGGTCTTAGTAAATTTGATCCTTTCAACTCCAAGGGCATCATGCCATTTCTAGCTTTAATATTCACACCAAATAAATTGAGAGGTTCAATTACTCTTAAAAAATCTCTTTTTGATAAACTATGATCTCCTATCAATTTAATTTTTTTTTTTACTCTAGAACATAATCCAAGTATACATCTTGCAAGAGTTCCCGAATTACCTGCGTTAAGAACTGTATTTTCTTTTATGAGAAAACCATTAATACCAACCCCAAAAATTGATATGTAATTCTTTTTTTTTATGTAATTAACACCAATTTGTTTCACAACTTTTAAAGTATTAAACACATCATCAGACTTCAAAATATTAAAAATTTTTGATTGACCAATAGCAATAGATGCTAATAAAATACATCTTATACTTAAACTTTTGTCACTTGATACATTAATTTGTTTTTTAAAAGGACTAATAATTTTATCTATTTTAACTTGATTATTCACAAATTTTTAAAATTTAAAGCCTTCACCAAAGTATGCCTCAATTGCTCTAGTATTTCTTACAAGTTCTTGTGGAGTTCCTCTAGCAACGATTTTACCTTCTGACAAAATCATTGCTTTATCAACACAACTAAGCAAATCTCTTGAAGAGTGATCAGATATTGAAATTGAAATTTTTTCAAACATTTGAAGGCTGACAATAATCTGTTGAATCATTCTAACACTTTGCGGGTCTAGAGCTGCAAACGGCTCATCTAGAATTAAGATTTTTGTATTTTTAACCATTGCCATTGCTAAAGTAAGCTTTCTAACTTGACCTCCAGAAAGATATTTTGATTTTAATTTAATAACATTTTCTAATTCAAATTTTCTTATAAGATTATTAATTTTTGTAATTCTCTCATCTTTATTTTTTATATATAATTCGGCAATTGCCATAAGATTATCATATACTGTAAGGTCCGACCACGACCCACCGTATTGAGGCACCCAAGATATTGCAAATTCAGAACATCTTTTATGAGTTGGAATATCTGTTACATCGGTACCATTAATAAATATTTTTCCAAAAGTTGGTTTAACTAATCCTAAAATTGAATGATAAATAGAACTTTTTCCCGCACCGTTTGGTCCAAGCAAACCACAAATTTCGGACTTTTGAATATTCAAATTTAGCTTTTCAACAATTTGCCTATTACCATAGGAAATAGTCAAATTTCTTAATTCGATTATTGGACTTTCTTCTTTGAAAGATTTAATTCTAAATTTTTTAATTAATGAACTCATTTTTTTTTTATAAATTTTACTTTTTCAGTATTATTTTTCATTTCAAGCTTTACATCTCCATTTACCATGTCTATTAAGATTTGATCAGTGTATAAGCTCATATCCTTTCCTTGAAAGCGCACATTATTATAAACTTTTGATATATTTTCTGTAAACAAAAGATCTAAGTTTTTAGAAGCTATCATATTGTCAAGGTATTCAATGCTAACATCGTTATAAAACGAAGTGTTATGATTGATTTTATTATAAACAGCATTTTTTGAACTTACAAATACAGGTCCTTTATTTTTCAAATTAATAACTGCTACAACTCCTTCCATTACAACCATATCATTATTTTTTTCATTATTTATATCAATTGTTGCTTTTTTGGAATTAATATAAAATGTATTTCCCTCACTATCAGTAGAATTATATTCGATATTTATCAATTGATTTGATATTTGTTCATCAATTTCTGGTTCGAGTTTTTCAATATTTGTTAAAGTTTTTGTGTTTTGATTTTTGGCCTCCTTTAAAAAAGTATAATAAAATATTATCAAAATTGTAACTATCATTAGAGATAGTGCTATTTGAAAAATAAACTTCAATTTCATTATTTAAGCAATATTAGCATTCAAAATATTATGCATATGAATAAGACCGGTAGTTTTTTTTTTATTTTTACCATATACGCATAAAGCAGTTATTTTTTTATTGTTCATTATTGATAACGCTTCTGCTGCCAACATTTTTTCATTCACTATTATTGGATTTTTTTTCATTACTTTTTTAATAATAAGACTATTAATGTTTTCAGACTTATAATTTATTCTTTTAAAATCTCCATCTGAAATAATTCCTGTTGTATTTCCTTTATTATTTCTTGCAATTAATAATCCCAAATTTTTTTTATTAAAAACCTTAAGGGCAGATTTAATATTTGAATTTTCATTAACAAATGGAATACTTTTTCCTTTATACATTAATTCTCCAACTGTTTTTAATTTTGCTCCTAAACTTCCACTTGGGTGAAATTTTTTAAAATCAAGCTTCGAAAATTTTCTTTGTTTAATTGTAGATATCGCTAAAGCATCACCCAAAGATATTTGAACAGTTGTACTTGAAGTTGGAATATAATTTCCAGGACCAGCCTCTGAAGTAGTTGGAAGCAAAAAAACTAGGTTACTTGATTTATATAGTAATGAGTTTTTTTTTGAAGTAATACCCACAAGAGTTATATTTCTATTTCTTTTTACATATTGAATTATGTTTTTTAATTCTAAAGATTCTCCGCTGTGACTAATTAAGACAAGAATATCTCCAGAGTTTATCATGCCCAAGTCTCCATGAGAGCAGGATCCGGCATCCACGTAGAAAGATGAAATACCTAAAGAAGAAAGGGTAGAAGAAATTTTTTTTGATATAATGCCAGATTTTCCAACTCCTGAAAAAATAACCTTACCCTTGCATTTTAAAATTGCATTAACAATTTTATCGAAGTCTTTGTTTATAGATTGTTTAAGTTTTTTTAACGCATTTATTTCTGATTGAACAACCTCTTTTCCAATTAAATAAAAACTATTTTTCATAATTAACTTAATGAGACCAAATATCCTCAGTAAATAATGCTAAATCCAAATCAACTCTTGTATGGATAAATTTTATAGATTTTTCGTAAAGCTCAAATCTTTTTTCTCGAATTAAAATTTCCCTCAATGCAGAATAAATTTTATGAAGATATATTACATCGTTAGCACAATATTTTAATTGTTTATCGTTTAGTTTTCCACCAAAGTCACTACTTTGATGTTGTTTACTTAACTCAATTCCTAAAAATTCTTTAGCCAAATCTTTTAGCCCATGTTTATCAGAGTAACTTCTTGCTATCTTGCTCATTACTTTTGTACAATTTACATTTTGAACATCAATATTAAGATATTTTTTTATAAAAGCCATATCTGCTCGCGCAAAATGAAATATTTTTTCAATTTGTTTATTGTTCAACAATTTTTTTAAATTTGGAGCATCGTAATTGTCTCTGTTTAATTGAATTACATGGGCATCGTTATTGCCTGTTGAAATTTGTACTAAATAAAGCTTATCCCTATTGACATTTAGGCCTGAAAATTCAGAATCTATTGCCAATGACTTTTTGTCATCCAACTTGATTTCATCTGGCAAATCATTCTTATGTAATTTAATATCTACTTGCATAACTTATATATATATGAAACCAAAAGAAATTCTAGTATTTGGAGCATCCGGACAAATTGGAAGACATTTATTAAGAAAATTAACTAGAAATAATTTTAAAGTCACTGTTGTTACTAGAAACCTACATAGAAAGGCATATATTTTAAAAAGTCAAGCAAACTCTGGCTGGATAAATATAATTGAGCTAGATACCTTGGATCATAAAAAATTGAACCAAATATTTAGTAATAAAGATATTTGTATTAACCTAATAGGGATATTAAATGAAAAAAATAAATCTTCTTTTAACAACATTCATTGTTTGCTTCCGAAAAAACTAGCTGAACTGTCAAAAGAGAACAATTTAAAACAATTTATTCATTTATCAGCTTTAGGAATAGAAGATGCATTTGGCAGCAAATACGCATCGAGCAAGATTAATGGAGAAAATGAAATAAAAAAAATAATTAAGAACTATGTAATTCTTAAACCTTCTATTGTTTACAGTGTGGATGATAAATTCACTACCATGTTAATGAGTATTTTAAAATTATCACCTATATTTCCACTTTATTATAAAGGAAAAACAATTTTCTATCCTATTCATGTAACTGATATTTGTGAAATTATTGAAAACGTTATTTTAAATGAAGTTCGAGAAGAAACTATAGAGTGTGTAGGTCCTGAAAAAATTACGTTCAGAGAAATCATTGAAAGACTTCTTAAAACACTAGAAAGTGACAGATTTCTTATTCCAATGCCTTTATTTTTTGCAAAAACCCTTGCATCTTTTCTTGAAATTGTAATGAAAAATCCATTACTAACTAAAGATCAATTAGTTTTACTGAATTACAACAATGAACCATCAGGAAAATATAAAACTAATTTAGATTTAAAACTAAATGCTAATATGAAATTTTTTAACGATGAAATTTCAAGATACTCTTATATGTGGAAGACCGAAGGTGAGTTTTCTAAAAAGAAAAATAATTAATTAGTTTTCAAAGATTTCTATGCTGATTTAATTTTTTTTTCCAAAAATGCAGGCACTTCATCATCTTTATTTACAACCTCTTCACGTTTACCTTTAGGCTGATACACAATCATTAAATGCAAAGGACAGTATGAAAATTTTTCAACTGTTTTTCTTCCACAAAAAGACGAACTTTCTTCATCTGGGTGTCCCTCCATGAATTTACATGTATTATCATTAAGCTCTTCTAAAGAAATATTTTTTGCTTCTTCAAAATTTTTATCTAATACTAGACTTCTAAATTTAGCTCTCCTTGAATTTTTACTTAAATTTTTATTAAGATTTTTTTCTTTATTTATGTGATTGTAAGATCCTATTTTTTTTTTAATGTTAGAAGATAAATTTAATCTGTGAGCCTTCCCAATCACTGCGTTTCTGCTTACCCCTCCAATCAATTCAGCTATTTGTGAAGCAGTTTTTCCTTTGCCCCATTCGTTCTTTAATATTTCAATTTTTTTGTTATCCCAGCTCATTTTATACCAAATATAGTATTAATTAGTTCTTTATACACTATATTATGTAACACATACATTGCTAATTTAATCAAGTTTTTTTTTGGTTTTTTTAACATGTATTTTAGATTTTGAAATTTAACCAATAGTTGAATTTAATATAAGTTAATATGAATTAAATGTGTATAAGTTAAAATTTATGAATTCTTTAGCGAACAATTATAACAGAAGAAAAATATCTTTCAAAAAGGGCAAAGGTAGTTTTTTATACTCTACTAACGGGAAAAAATACTTAGATTTTGTTCAAGGTATAGCGGTAAATTCTTTAGGTCATAGTAATATTTACTTATCTAGAGCTCTAAAGAAACAAATTAATAAAGTTTGGCATGTATCTAATGCATTTTTAATACCTGAAGGCGAAAAATTAGCAAAAAGATTAACAAAAAATACTTTTGCAGACAAAGTAATTTTTCAAAATAGCGGAGCAGAAGCTACAGAGGCTGCTATAAAAGTTGCAAGAAGATATTTTTACTCAATTGGAAAAAAAGAAAAAAATAGAATTATTTGCATAAAAAATTCTTTTCATGGAAGAACTCTAGCAGCAATTAGCGCCAGTGGTTCAAAAAAAAATACAGAGGGATTTGGGCCAAATATGCCTGGCTTTGACCATTTTGATTATGGAGATCATAAAAAGTTGAAGAAACTTATTACAAGAAAGACCGCAGCTATAATGGTTGAACCTATAATGGGTGAGGGGGGCATAAAAGTTATACCAGACTGGTGTCTAAGAGATTTAAGAAAAATATGTAATAAAAAAAATATTTTATTAATTTTAGACGAAATACAGTGTGGCATTGGAAGAACAGGAAAATTTTTTGCATTTGAATATGCCAAAGTAAAACCCGATATAGTTCCAATAGCTAAAGGTATTGGAGGTGGATTTCCAATTGGAGCTGTTTTAATGACAAAAAAAGTTGCTAAATATATGTTACCAGGATCTCATGGATCTACATTTGGTGGCAACCCGCTTGCAATGTCAGTTGGAAATGCAGTTTTAGATCAAATATTAAAAAAAAGTTTTTTAAATAATGTTCAAAAACTGTCTAAATATTTTATTTCTGAATTAAATAAAATTAAAAATGAATATCCATACATTATTAGAGAAGTGAGAGGGAAAGGATTATTAATTGGAATTCAATTATATTCTGATCAAAGCTATCTTGTTAAATCTTTAGAAAAAAACTATTTATTAACAACTAAAGCAGCGGAAAATGTAATAAGAATTTTACCTCCCTTAAATGTTAATATTAATGAAATTAATTTAGCTTTAAAAATAATAAAAAAAACTTGCCAAGAGTATAAAAACTAGTGAAAAACTTTATTAATTTGAAAGATATACCTGCTAAAGACTTAAGAATAATTCTTGAGGACGCAAAAAAAAGAAAAAATAAAAGAAAAAAATTAAATACACTTGATGTTGATACGGACCAACCGTTAAAGGGAAAATTATTGCTTCAAATGTATGAAAAAGAAAGTTCAAGAACACGTCTTAGCTTTCATCTCGCTATAAATCAATTAGGTGGAGGAGCAATAACAATTAAAGCTAGTGAATTGCATTTAGGAAAAGGAGGGGAAAGTTTAGCCGATACGGCAAAAATTTTATCTACTTATGGCGATGGATTTATGCTTAGAACTGATAACGATAATAAAATAAAAGAATTTAGTAAATATTTAACAATACCCATTGTTAATGGTTTGAGTCCATCATCACATCCAACTCAAATCCTTTCAGATGTATTTACTATTGAAGAAATTAAAAATAAACCAATATCAAAATTAAATATTAGTTGGGTAGGAGATTCTAATAATGTACTAAATAGTTTAATAGCTGCTTCAGTTAAATTTTCATTTAGTCTAAATATTGGATGTCCAAAAAATTACAAACCTCCAAAATATGTAATTGATTGGGTAAAAAAAAATAATAAAAAAATTAATATTTTTCATAATCCAAAAAAAGCAGTTAAAAATGCTGATGTTATATTTTCAGATAAGGTTGTTTCTTTAAACGATAAAGTTAACAAAACAAAAAAAATTAAGGCATTTAAAAATTATCAAATTAATTCAAATTTGATTAAATTAGCAAAAAAAAATGTAATTTTTTTACACTGTCTTCCAAGAGGAAACGAAGTATCAGAGAATGTTTTTTTAGGGAAACAATCTAGAGTGTGGCAGCAAGCTCTTAATAGAGTCCATGTACAAAAAAGTATTTTATTATATTGTTTTGAAAAGCTAGGGTAGTGTAATTGGATCGTCAGACATTTTATTTAGATAAAGCAATATGCTTGCTCTATCTTTATCCTCTTTAAGGCCGGCAAATCCCATTTTATTTCCTTTTATCCAAGTTGCTGGTTTAAGTAAAAAACCATTTAATTCTTCGAAGCTCCATTTTTTGTTGTGTGCGATTAAGGCTTTAGAATATTTATAATCCGGAAATCCTCCAGAATTTCTTGTCATAACCCCATACAATGCTGGTCCAATCTTATTTTTTCCACCTTTTTCGATACTATGACATGCTTTACATTTTTTAAAAACCTTTACGCCATGCTCAACATTTCCTAATGCCAATAATGTTTTTATGTCAACGCTTGCCGCTACGGCTTGTCCCGATGAAGACTCTTCTTTAATTTCAACTTTATAGGCTACTACATTTTTTTCTGTTATGAAAATTAAATCACTTACTTTTCCAATACCAAAAACCACTAAAATTGTTACCAAAATTGCAACTATTATTTTATTTATTTCAAAACCCATAATTCAATATTATAGATTGGATTTATAACATTAATTTAAAAATAAATACTAAATTTTATTTTATTGTT
>MDTG01344200.1_pt1 | contig 16729 bp, 15 predicted proteins | sample 811421 | NCBI WGS metagenome assembly MDTG01 (sample SAMN05326645, study PRJNA326480) | marine metagenome | isolation source: seawater | place: Pacific Ocean: South East | collected 2011
CCATCGTTAACACCAGCATTATTGACAAGTCCATCAATGCTACCATATTGGTTTATAACTTGATTTACAGCTTTTTCACATTCTTCTGGCTTGGTAAGTTCAGCAAGTGCATAACCAGCTCTATATCCTTTTTTTTCTATTTTTTTAATGGATTTTAAGATATCATACTTATTTCTTCCAATAATTACAGGAAAAGCTCCTTCTTCAGCTAATAAATTAACTATTCCTCCACCAATTCCCTTTGAACCCCCAGTAACGATAATTATTTTATCTTTTAAATCTAAATTCATATTATAGATTATAAATTTTTATTGCATTTTGACCAAAAATTTGAGCTTTTGTTTCAATCGATTGATTTTCAAGATAAACAAAAATTAAATCATATACTTTTTTATAACTTGCTGCTAGCAAACATACAGGCCAATCTGAGCCAAATAAAATTCTTTTGGGACCAAAAGATTGAAAAATTACATCCATATAAGGATTGAAATCAATATCATTAAAAGTGTAATTATTAGTTTCAGTAACTAAACCTGAAAGCTTACAAGAAACGTTTTGACTTTTAGAAAGTTCAATAATATTTGATTTCCACAGTTCATCCATTGAGTTAGAAATATTAGGCTTAGCTATGTGGTCCAAAATAAATTGTTGATTTGGAAATTTTTTGACAAGGGCAATGGCTGCTGATAGTTGACTCGGAAAAACAAGAATGTCATAGGTAAGATTATAATTAGCTAATTTACTTATTCCATTTTGCACGTCATCACGAAGTAAATAATCATCTTTTTCTGCTTGAACGATATGTCTTAAACCTTTGAAAAAAGGATTCTTAATATAATAATCTAAACGACTCTCTAAATTTTCTGAAGTTAAATCAAGCCATCCAACAACTCCTTTAATAAATTTATTTTTCTGTGCACAACTTAATAAAAAATCAGTCTCATTTTCAGATTGATCTGCTTGAACAGCTATACAACCATCTATTCCATTTTCATCTAATAATGGCTTTAAATCTTTTGGTAGAAAATCTCTTTTAATTACATTCATTGAGGCATTTATCCAAGCATCTCTAACTGGATCATAATTCCAAAAATGTTGATGACTATCTATAATCATTTATATTCCTTACATACTTGTTTTGAAACTCCCAAACCATCAATACCTAGTTCTACAACATCACCATCTTTTAAAAAGCGAGGAGGATTTAACCCTAAACCAACTCCGAAAGGAGTTCCAGTAGAAATAATATCACCAGGTAATAAAGTCATAAATTGACTTATATAACTAACTACCTCTTGAATATTAAATATAAAATCAGAGGTATTACTGTTTTGCATTTCCTCTCCATTTAATTTTAACCAAAGATTTAAATTATTAGGATCTCCAATTTCATCAGGAGTTGCAATAAAGGGTCCAATCGGCGCGAAAGTATCACAGCTTTTTCCTTTAACCCATTGTCCTGAACGTTCCAATTGATAAGAACGTTCACTTACATCATTGTGTAAAACATAACCGGCTATGTGACTTAAAGCGTTTTTTTCACTTACATAGGATGCTTTATTTCCAATTACGATTGCTAACTCAACTTCCCAATCTGATTTCTCACTTCCTTTGGGAATAATTATTGGATCATAAGGACCTATAATTGCGGAGCTAGCTTTAAAAAAAAGAACTGGTTCCTCAGGAACATCCATGCCACTTTCCTGAGCATGTTTAGCATAATTTAAACCAACACATACAATTTTAGAGGGACGAAGTAATGGAGGGCCTAAACGAGTGTCATTATCTATTACTGGACATGTATCATGATTTTTTTCTAACCAATTATTTAATTTTTCTATTCCTTGATTACCAAAAAATTGTTCATCATAATCATTGACAAATTTAGAAACATCTATTTTTTTGCCATCTGGCAATAATACACCAGGTTTTTCTTTGTTGATTTCTCCAAATCTAATAAGCTTCATAATTTATTATTTTGAGTTTAGTGTGACGTAGCCTCCATCAATACCATAATTAGAACCTGTTATAAAACTAGCTTCATCAGTACATAAAAATAAAGCCAAATCGGCTATTTCTTGAGGATTTCCCATACGACCAATAGGTTGTGTTTTGGAAAGTTTTTCAAACATTTCTTTTTCTTCTCCAGGATAATTTTTTTTTATGAAACCATCCACAAAAGGAGTGTGAACACGTGCAGGAGAAATACAATTACAACGTATATTATCGTTAATATAATCTTGTGCAATAGAGTAAGTCATTGTTAGCACTGCTCCTTTACTCATTGAGTAGGCAAATCGATCAGAAATACCAACGGATGAAGCGATTGAAGCAACATTTAAAATCACTCCTCCGCCCTGGTTTTTCATACAAGGAATACAGGCCTTAGAACAATTATAAACTCCTTTTATATTTATATTATATAGTCTATCTAAATCCTTTTCCTCACAATTTTCAATATCTCCAACATGAGCTATTCCAGCATTGTTAATTAAAATATCTATCTTTTCTGTTGCGTTAATATTTTTAAGAATCTTGCTAACATTGAGTTGATTTGAAACATCACATTGATGAGCGACAGCATTTTCACCTTTCTTACAAATTTCATTAGCAGTTTCGTTTGCAGCCTCTTTATTAAAATCTAAAATATGCACTTTAGAACCCTGCTTCGCAAAGGTCAAGGAAATTGCTTTTCCAATACCACTTCCACCTCCTGTTACAATAGCAACTTTATTTTTTAAACTAAATTTTTTCATTAGTAATTAATTTCTCTATAATGTTTTTATGAATATTTTGATTTATGTTAAATATATAAAAATTAAATACTACAATAATTCTTTTTTTCTTGTATTACCAATCCTCAATTTTTAATATTGCGTTAGAAGATGTTTTATATTTACCACCTTTTAGAGCGAGAAAAAGATAATCAGGTTTTCCATCTTTCCAAAGAATTTGAGGACGTTCAAAACGTTCTCTTGATTCATCAAAATAGATATCATTAGTCTGGTAACCTATTTGGGGTTCTCCCCAATTAAAACCATCCTTCGAAGTGTAAATAAGACCTGGACGCACCCCACCAGCTTCTGCCTCTTGATTTTCAGGTTCTACAAATTGAGTACCTTGTCTTGCAACACCCATACGATCCTCAACAATAATAAAATATTTTCCATCATAATAAAAAGCATAGGGATCTTCAACGTCACCTTTTTGTTCAATGTAACTAATTACTGGATTTTCAGGATAATCAATGTAAGGACCCTCAATATTATCTGAGATTGCTACACCAATTGTTCTAAGTTCTGGAACTTCATTATCTGAAATACCCTTGTAATAGATTCTGAACTTACCATCAGGGGAGGCTACTAAAGAAGGGTTAGAAGCATGTCTACTATTCCAAGTGCCTGAAATTCCTGAATAGGGAATAATAGGCTTCGTTGTTTTCTTTATCCATGGCCCATTAGGTGAATCGGCAAAAGCCATACCTATTTGTTGTGCTATCTTATCTACATCATCTTTTTTTCTGCCTGAATAAACCATGATGTACTCATCTCCAATTTTATGAATATTTGGATTATATGCGACATAATCCCAATCATTATCATTTTTTAATCCAATGATGGTTCCTGTAATTTCATATGGTCCCTCAGGTTTATCTGCAACAGCATGTGCAATTTCAGAATTTGACAGCCAACCTTTCATTCCTGTTTCTGAGGGCCATCTACAAACCAAGGCATGTACCTTTCCATCATCTCCATATATAGGAGCTACTCCCCAACTATACCAGTTTGGATCTTCAAAAATTCTATTTCCTGCCTTTAAAGAAGTTGAAAAAGTAGTAATATTAGATTCAGATTTGGTACATGAACTAAATATTAATAATACTATACTTATATAGATTATGTGTTTTTCAATATTGATATTTTTAAAATTCATTTGTTTATTTTTTTTAATATAACATTGAATAATTTCAAAAAAAATAATGTTTTTCAGTAAAAAAACCTGGAAAACAATTTTCTCCAGGCTTTTAAAATAGATTGAAACAAACTAACTATAAATATTTTACTAATTGATAATAAAATTAAAGAATATGTATTTTGTAAAGATTCTCATTTCATTCATTTAGTTGTCCATTTGAGTCAATTATTTCTTTTTTTGATATTTTTATTAAAACATATCTTATTATTTTTTGTAATTTTTTTTCAGCAAGAAAATTTATTTTAAAACTAATTTATTATAAATTGCTGTTATACTATCTCTAAACACCTTCCTTTTCACTTCCTTTATGTGTGTGTTAGGAAAACTATGATTTCCTTTTGCCTCCAATACAAGTTCCTCACTGCGTCTTCTGAATTTTTCTAAAACTAATAGATATCTTTGGTTTTCAGCAAGGTTTTCACTTTCTTCAGGGTCGTTTTTTAAGTTAAACAGCTCTTCAAAAATTGGTTTTTCCCCTAAAATAGAAGCCACTAAAGATATTACATGATGCTGATCTCTATCTTTTGAGAAATAACGAATGTATTTATAATTTGCACTGCGAACTCCTTCCATTCTTGGATAGTTCTGCCCCATAAACATGTTTTCGCTAAAGAAATCTGTTCGCCAATCAACCTTTTCTCCTTCCAATAAAGGTCTAATACTTTCACCTTGCATTTCGTTTGGAATTTTAATTCCTGCATAATCTAATATTGTAGGGGCAATATCAGGTGTAATGGTTAATTTATCTATTGTTTCTTTCTGAACTACTTTTTTACCTGGTGCTTTTATAATTAAAGGAATTCTTAGTGTAGTATCGTACAAAAATGTTTTTCCTCCCAAACCAAATTCACCATGAAATAATCCATGATCTGACGTAAATAAAATTAACGTATTTTCAAATTGACCTTGGGCTTCTAGTTCGTCTATTAATTTTCCAACAACATCGTCAATTCCTTTAACGGTTTGAAGTGTTCGTATTTGATTTTCTTTTAATCTCGCTCCGGTTCTTACCCAGTCGTAAGATGAAATGTAATCTCCACTATATACCCTTTTCGGTAATTTTGGAGAAATAATAGCCTCTTTTTCAATATAATTATTAGGCAATGGTAATTGATCTATTTGGTCTCTAAATGCCGACTTATATAATGCCGGATCGTTGTTTTTTTGCTTCATAGTATTAGTACTACTACTGTGAGGAACATTAAAATTAACCATCAAAACAAAAGGATTGTTTTTCGGTCGTAATTTCAAGAAACTTTTTGTCTTAATTAGAGCGTCATCTGCTCCTATAAAATTATCGATACCTTCTTGTATAATATCTAACTGATTATCAAATTTGGCTCCATTAAATATTTTATGTTGTTTTTTAGGATAAAAAGTTAAGTGTTTATGACCTGCATACCAAAAATCAAATGATTGTTCCATAACCTCACTTTCATAGCCAAATCCATTTTCATTATTTCCTATAGGGGTATGATTCTTACCGATATAACCGGTATAATAACCGTTTTCTTTTAATAACATTGGATACGTTTGTGCCCAAGCCTCTTCTGTCATCGCAGCATTTGCTCCGAAAGTAACCCCATGCTTTCTTTCATACATTCCTGTAAAAATGGTTGTTCTGCTTGGCGTACATATTGGAGATGTTACAAACGCATTATTAAATAAACTTCCTTGTGCAGCAAGTTTATCCAGATTTGGTGTTTCAACTATATTGTTTAGACTCATAGCTCCAAGATAATCTAAACGCATATCGTCTGCCAAAACTACTACAATGTTAGGTTTGCTTAAAATTAGATTTGTATCATTCCTGTTTTTAGAAACCTCTTTACATGATATTGCTACTAAAAATAAAAGTAGAACAATAATTTTCTTAATTACCGCCATTGTATTCACTATTAGTTTTTCTTGTGTATTTTTTCATATGCCATTGCTTGCTCATTAATTATGGATGCTGAAGGACAATCATTTATTTCAACACCCATCACATTCGCTATTGATTTTGCAACTTCAATTCCTTGTAAACGAGATCCTTCCCCAGTGTAATGTACATTTCCAAGTTTTACGGCATGTGCTTTTAAAATAGGGACTGAAAATTTATATAAATCATTAATCACTATATCTTCAAAGTTTTTCATAACATCTAAAGCAACCTTATTATATCGCTTTGAATCACCTACAAACCTACCTGGTTCCCCAACAGGAACGGGTGTAGTAGTTGCAAAAATTAATTGTGTTTTTGGGTAGTTTTTTTTTAGATATTTGACGATTTTAAGAAGATTGTTTTTATACGTTTCTAAAGAAGAAACCTGAATTCCATACTCTTTATCTAATTTTCGATTGTTTAAATATTTCAAATCATGTAAACCAACATTAAAATGAATTACATCCCATTCAAAATTCCAACACTCATTTGAACTGGGTTGGAATAATGCCTTTCTAAATATATCCATTTTTGAAATAAAACTATCACTCGAACCTCCATTTACATGTAACCGAAAGACATCTGCTTTTCCATTAAAAGATGCTCTCACATATTCAGTATAACCAATAGAAATAGAATCTCCATAAATAAATACTTTAGGTAAATGAGAAGTAGGCTCAATATATCTAAATTGATACCTTGTGGCATTAAATTTACTCAATCCAGTCCAAGCAGTTTTACATTGCTTAGTGCAATAAATTACCATTGAACTAATTCTTTGAATTGGAATAAAAAAATATATCAATCCAAAGGCTAAGATTTTAATAGATTTTCTTCTTTTCAACTTTTCATAAATTAATATTTCTTGTAATCAATTTTGCAATTCTAAAATTTTAATCCTGAACTAGTCTAATTGTTCCAGAAAAAAATCGACTGTTTTTCTACGTATAGCTTTAAGATCTACAAGATCACCACTAACACTCCTCCAATTATGCCCAGAGTTTTTTACAATAAACACCTCAACATTTGCCTGTACCTGTTCTGCTTTATTTTTCATGTGAAACGCATGAGCTACAGGAATTGTTGTGTCATTTTCAGCCGCCATTATTAATAATGGTGAACTCTGAGATGTGAGATAAAACACGGGACTCACTTCTTTATAATAAAACTCTTTTTTAAACCTATCCATTCCTTTTTTAAAAATTCGATCTCCAAAGCGGTCTGGGTTTTTTGTATAGTCAGAAGTTTTGAACAATTCTGTCTTTGTAAAATCTGTAGGTCCATACCAAGAAATTCCTGCTTTAACCTTATATGTATAACTTTTTAAGAATGGTTCTCCAAAAAATAAATTTGCATCTGCAAGTGTTAACATTTGTGCTATTTGACCACCGGCAGAATCTCCCATTACAAATACTTGATCTGTTTCTAATCCTAAGATTGATTTATGTTTTGAAAGATAGTGTAACGCATCTATAGCATCTATAATACAGTCTCTCATTGCCACCCTTTCACGGTCTACCAATCTATAATTGATAGACACCACTGCAAATCCCTCCATAAGCAATTCTAAAAAGTGTACTTTCATCAAAGGGTTTACAATATTCTCTTTACTACCTACCACCCATCCACCACCGTGCGTATAAAAAACAACTGGTAACTTATTGTTTGTTGGTAGATTAGGGTAATATATATCTAAATATAAATCTTCTTCCTGAGTGGTCTTGTATACAATATTTAATTTTTTTGTTCCCTTAGTTTCTAACTTTGGAATCTCAATATTGCTATACTCTAATAAAGATAATTTCTCATCTGCATTGCTATCCAAATGACTCAAACGCTTCCATTTTTGTTTTGATTCTGATTTTTCTATAAAACCATTCATATTTTTATCTAGTCTAATTATTTCTCTTTTAGCATATAGTGCAGAATAAGGATGATTATGACTTGATTTTATTTTCTCTTGTCCATTTATAGAAAACGAAACAATTAATAATGCAAATACATTTAGAGTTTTTACCATTTGTTAACCTGCTTAAATTTTATGTTTTTACTTTATCATTATTAATAACAAAGAGTCCGTAGATTAAAATAATTACAAAACATAAAAAAGGAATATAAAAAGCATAATTAATACTTTGTGTCGTGTCTGACACTAAGCCTTGTATTGGAGTGAGCACTGCACCACCTAAAATTGCCATAACCAATCCTGAACTTGCTATTTTTGTATCACTTCCTAATCCAGAAATTGCCAAACCATAAATCGTTGGATACATTAACGACATACATCCCGATATTAAAACCAATGAATAAACACCTATATAACCGCCGAAATAAATAACACAGGCTGTAGATATTAGGGCTAAAATAGAAAGACCTACCAATAATTTAGTGGGTTTAATGTATTGCATTAACCAAGTACAAACAAAACGTGAAATCATAAATAGCACAAGAGATGCTAAATAATAGTTTGATGCATTTTGCTCATCTAATTGCAACTCTTGCATCACATACCTTATAGTAAATGACCATATTCCGATTTGAGCACCTACATAAAAAAATTGAGCTAATATTCCAAGAAGGTATTTTTTGTTTTTTAAAAGTCTTTTAATCGAATTTCCAACTTTTAAATCTTGAGAAGCATCCGAAGCTTTGGGCATTTTAACAAAAAAAATAATTATCCAAAGTAATATCAAAAGAACTGCTACAGCTACATAAGGTCCCATAACAGCATTTAATTCTTCAGCTTGAATCTGATTTAATACATCTGCACTCATATTATTTCTTTCCTCTTCACTTGCAGAGTTCAGGTGAGATAAAATATAAACCTTACCTAAAATAATTCCAATAATAGACCCTATTGGGTTAAAGGATTGTGCCAAATTCAAACGACGCGTAGCTGTTTCTTCGGGACCCATGGCGATTATATATGGGTTCGCCGTAGTTTCCAAAATTGCCAATCCACCGGCCAGAATAAATAAGGCAGTTAAGAAATGTCCATATACCATTGTGTTGCTGGCTGGGTAAAACAACAAAGATCCTGCTATGAACAAACCTAATCCTAATAAGACCCCAGATTTATATGAAAATCGTTTAATATATAAGGCTGCAGGAATCGCCAAGCAAAAATAAGAACCATAGAATGCAATTTGAATCCATGAAGTTTGAAAATCAGTCATACTCATGATACGCTTAAAAGCGGCCAATAAAGTATCAGTCATATTATTTGCCAAACCCCAAACAAGAAAAAGACTAGTGATTAAGATAAAAGGGATTCTCGAAAATTTTTGTGTATGAGTCATGTTTTTAAGATTATTAAATTAATAATTATGTTAATTATATAGTTACTATATTTTTTTTTATACTATTTATTTCATTTGTACTAAAAGGATCATAGCATGTTTTACAACCATCCCAACCAGTAATCGATATTGCAGATACACGCATTTCCATCTCCATTAGTGTTCAATACCTTCAATACTTTTCGCCACCGAGTCGCGCCAGCTGCTTAGCTCAAGCGACATTTTTCGAACAATGTCAGGGTTTTCAGTGGCAATATTGATAGTTTCGCCTGGATCATTGACGATATCATAAAGCTCAAAGTCAAAATCCGTATCAGGATTTTGGTTGTACCTGGCCGTCTGTCTGGCCTCGGAGTCAAGATCCTGTGGAATAAAAACTAGCTTGTATCGGTCTTCCATCCACGCCAGCTGGTACAGCGACTCGAAACCAATCGGTGAATTTCTTGAATTCTTATTACCAAACATGACAGCATCCAGGTTCCTACCATCGAGAAGCCTATCCGACGGAAGCTCGGCGCCAATCCAGCTGGCTAACGTCGGCAGAATATCCGACGTAACGGCAGGGACGTCAATCGTGGTTCCTGCTTTTATTCGGGCTGGCCATTCCACGATTCCGGGAACTCGAACACCGCCCTCATAAAGACTCCGTTTGCGTTCACGGAGACCTTGAGTCTGTCCTGGTGTGATATCAGAGAGACCTTCGGGACCGTTATCGGAGGTGAACCATAGAACGGTTTGATCTGCTATGCCGGCTTCCGCCAAACGACTGCGAAGGCGCCCAATTTCCCTGTCCATGGCCGATACAGCGCCGTAGTAGGTCCGATCGAAAAACTCAAACTCTTTGTACGCCTGCTGATCCTCAATCCCTGCGACCAACGGAAGGTGCGGTGTGTGGAACCAGACCACAGCGAAGAAAGGCTGCTCCTCACCTTTATCTTTATCAATAAAGTCGATAAGCTCATCAATCAGGATGCGTGAGCTATCACCAGACAGTTCACGCATTACCGCTGCTCCGTTTTCCTTCCAGTAGTGCGTGCCAAAGAAGGTGCCGTCTTTGGGCTTATCCAGTGGTGCCCACCAAGCCCGCTGTGCACCTTCAAAGGCTTCTTCAATAGGGTGACTCCCATTGGCTCCGGGCTGGCTGCGTGGTCTGATATACGGGTCGTAAGTCGGCACCCTAGATTCTGTTGCAAAAACAGCATCGAAACCGTGCTCCCACGGCGGTGAGTAGAGCGCTTCCGATCCCGGCCCTCCATAACGCCCATCAACCACTTCTGTCGTCATTGTTCCTAGGTGCCACTTCCCAAAAAAACCGGTTTGATAACCGGCATCTTTCATTAACTGCCCAAGCGAAAATTCATGTGGCTTTAATGCGGTTGGATAATCGCCAACCATGGCGAAGAAAATTTTATCCCTGAATGGGTGACGGCCAGTCAATACGCTGGCGCGGGTGGGGCTACATACCGGGGAGGCAGAATAAAACCGATTAAAGACTATGCCTGCTCTGGCCATCTCGTCAAGGTTTGGTGTTTTCAGGTTAGGGTTCCCGTTGTAGCTAGTGTCACCCCAACCCATGTCATCCGCCATTAGTAGTATGATATTGGGTTGCTGACCACCGTTCTCATTTGTACAGGCTGAAAAAGTAGTTAACAACGAAATCAATATTACTTTGAGAGTGTTTATTTTTTTCATTGTTCTGTGCCATTTTTTTCAGAGTTGCGTAACGAAGACAATACTTCACTTCTTGGATATTCAGGAAAAGTGGCGCGTAATTCAGTCATTTCAGCCAAGAGCCTCTTTACTAAATCGGGGTTTTTGGCAGCAATATTGTCCTTTTCGTACCAATCGCCAAGCACATTATACAACTCAATAGTTCCAAGTTCTTCGTTAATCAACAACTTCCAGCCATCGCTTTGGTATGCTTGATGGGGCCAGTAATGCGATGTCGAGTCATGATTATTGAGTCCAAGTGGCCAAGTCCAGTAAATAGATTTGTTGCGATTAAATGATTCACCCTTTAACGCAGATAAAAAGCTTTCCCCATCAGATTTATAGTCATCAGGCAATTTTGCACCAGCTGCAGAGGCTAGGGTTGGTAATAAATCCACGGCAGTCATGACGGACGATGTATCCGTTTTTCCTTCGGGAACATTGTCAGGCCAGCGAACGATAAACGGTACACGAACTCCACCTGCGAACAAAGATCGCTTTTGTCCCTTCATACCTCCTACAGTTCCAACCGAATAAAATCTTCCAAGACCCTTACCAGTCGAAAGATCATTATGTTTCTTTGACTCAGTCTGCGTCTCTGGTCCGTTGTCAGAACTGAAAATTACAATCGTATTTTCTGATAAATTTAGTTCCTCAAGCACGTTGAGAATCTTTCCAACATCTCTGTCTCCAGCAGCTACTATCGCTGCATAAACTTGCTCGGCGTCTTCAAAGTTTTCAAATTTCTCTAGAAATTCCGACTCTGGATAATGTGGAGTATGTGTCTCATGTAGCCAAATATTGACAAAAAATGATTCATCATAGTGACGACGAATAAAGTCTACTGCGCGGTCTGCGGTCTGTGCCGGAGGCATATTATTCCCTGGAAGATTAAACGCATCGTACTCGTCAAAACCGTATTGATCGGGCAATGGTGCATCTTTTATCCATCTGTTAGTAAGGTGCCATTTTCCAAAATGTCCTGTAAAGTAGCCTGCATCTTTCAATACACGCGACAACATGGGCGCAGTCGGATCCAGCCAATCCGGCATTCCTGTTTGAACATTATGATCGATACTTGCAAAATGTCGGTTGATATTGTAACGATCGGGAAAATGTCCAGTCATGACTGCAACGCGGCTTGGTGAACAAACCGGACTGTTGACCGTGAATTGGTGGAAATCGGTTCCTTGTGTTGCAAGCAGATCGATATTAGGTGTTTGATAGATCTCGCTTCCGTGTATGCTTAGGTCGCCCCATCCCCAATCATCAGCAAATATGAAAACTATATTAGGTGGCGTACTATTGCATGCAGTAAAAGTTATAGCTGTAATTAATAGCAGCAATATTTTTTTCATTGATAATATTTAAGTTAATTATCTAACTAAACAACTTGGTCCTACTGGCTCAAATGTTTTATATGTAATTACAAACTCTTGATGGCCTAAAGCCTCTGAAACTGTTTGCTTTCCTGAAGCAGTATCTAATATTTTTTGATATATTTCACTTGAAACCTCTTCTAAAGTTGCATTAGAATCAAAGATTTTCCCTGCATTCACGTCCATATCGTCAGACATTTTTTTGTAAGTGTCTGGGTTTGCACAAATCTTAATCACTGGTGATACGGCAGAACCAACCACTGAACCTCGACCTGTTGTAAAAAGTATCATATGACAACCCGATGCTATAAGTTCGGTTATTTCAGCATTATCATTGATGTTTGGAAATCCAAATCTAGGTTCTCCATCTGGAACTACATCTAATAAGAATAATCCTGATTTATTGGGTATATCTCCTGGCTTTATCAAACCAGAAATAGGCAAACTTCCACTTTTACTATACGCTCCTAATGATTTTTCTTCAATAGTACTTAAGCCACCATCTGCATTTCCAGGTGCAAAACTGCCATGTCCCATAATGGTATAATATTCTGCAGCTTTATTTAAAGAATTTTCAATTTCCGTTACTAATTCTTTATTTTCAACACGCTTTAAAATATCATCAGTACAACCTATCATTTCTCCTGTTTCTTCAAAAATTGCAACGCCATTGTTTTGTACCAATTTATCAAATGTTAGCCCTACAGCTGGATTGGCTGAAATACCGCTAGTTGCATCTGACCCTCCACATATAGTTCCTACAATTAAATCTTCTATTCCCATTTTGACTTTGGGAGTATCTGTTAATTCTATTATAGTTTTTTCAATCCATTCTTGTCCTACATCAATTGTTTTTTTTGTTCCTCCACATTTTTGTATGACCAAAGTTTCCACAATTCTTCCTGATGCTTTGACATCTTTGGCTAGTTTTATTCTATTAAAACTTTCGCATCCCAATGAAACGATTAGTACAGCACCTACATTGGGGTGTGTACATAAATTTGTGAGTACTTTACTTGCATGACTATTTGGGTAACATCCTCCAAAACCGACAACCTGAACATCATTTTTTCTGTTTGGTAGTGCTATTTCAGAAGCAACAAAATGAGCACATTCTACTAGGTAAGCGACTAAAGTTAAATTACGGATTCCTTTTCTGCCGTCTTTTCTTAAATATCCTTGAAATTCCATATTAAATAATTTTCTTGGGATGATTTTCTAATGTATAAGTGGGAATAAAATCACTGCTTATATTATGGATATGTACATGTTCACCCTTTTTAATATCACGTGTAGCACTTCCGATAGAAACATTGAATTTAATGATATTTTCACCTTTTAAAATTTTTGTACTAGCTATTTTGTGACCAAGCATAATTGACTTATCAATAGAGTAACTACTTTCTTTGTAAGTTAAGACTTCTCCAGATTCAATATTTCTACAAGCAACGAAAACATTATCATTTTCCGATAGTTGAAGAATTTTTTTAGAATTTTCCATATTTCAAATAAGCATTTTGTGGGTCGGTTCCATTTAAAATAGCGGTTCTAACCAAATTTTCAGTTTTTAATACTTTCTCGGTTTTTAAAGTAACTTCATCTGCTAAATTTCCAGGGATAATTACTGTACCGTCTCGATCCGCGATAACATAATCCCCTGTACTGATACTTACTCCATCAATCTCAATAGGGTCAGCAAAACTTTCCGGAGTCCATCTTCCTACTACATCAACGGGTGTGTAATATTTACAAAAAACCTTAAAACCAATTTTAGAAATAAAAGCTGAATCCCTGCAACCACCATCAACAATATATCCTCTAATTTTTCTCAACTGCATGGTTTCAGCAGAAAGTTCTCCCATATGTGCTAGGGTGTGATCATTAGGTTGACAAATAACAACACTGTTTTCTGGTGCCTTAGATAGCATACTTGTCCATTGAAGTAAGGTATCGTGGGACTCTAATGTATTATCATATTTGCCACTTACCGTATATATCTTACCAGCTAATTTACTTGTAATTTCCAAAGGTCTAATTTCTTTTGACAAGGTTTGATTGGGGAATCCCATAGCTCTTAAAACATCATATACAGCACCCGAATAACACTTTTCTAAACGATTTGCTAATGATTTATTAGTATTTTTTTTCATTTCTTTTATTATACTAATTTAAGCTATTTATATTTCATTTTGAACGAAAAACATTTATGTAAAAAGAATTAGTAAGAGTTTTATCTTCAAGCTCAAACCATGCTAATAACTCTGTTTTTCCTTTGGGAATTGTCAGTTCAAAATCTGCTGTTTGCAAATTGTTATCAACTTTAACCTTCAATTCTTGATTACCAACTTTTATAAAGGCATTTTTAAAAGTCATTGCTTCTCCTTTAATAATAGCATCGGTAACCATAGTACCTTGTCGAGCATCTAATATTTCGGCTCCTAAAGCTAAACCACTTTCTAGGGGCCACCGAGATAATTTAAAGATATAATTGCCCTCAGATACAAAATTTACGTAAAAAGGAGCTGGTTTCATTGGTTTACCAGATCTAATCTTTTGTTGATTCCAAGGTGGTAAATAATTTACAGTTCTAGCATCCATACAAGAGATTATATCAACTTCATCCACACCTAAATCAATAGTTGAATATTTGGTCTCACTAATTACACTTTGCCACCATGATTCGTAAAAATTATTCATATCAATAACACGCTGAGGATACTGATCAGCAACATTGTTTATTTGACCTAGATCTTGAGAGACATTATAAAGTTCTGTTCCATTAACCAATCTCCAATTTCCTTGCATAACAGCACTATTTTTTCCTTTAATCGGCCATGATACTCGCTGAGTATCTGTAACTAAATAACGATCTTTAATTTTTGATTCATTTAGCAAATATTGACTTATATCCATACCGTCCATCACTTTTTTTGAACTAAAATCTATACCTGCTAATTTTGTTAATGTTGGGAATATGTCTACATGTGCAGTTAGATCATTTAGTGATTTTCCTGTGTTTAAATTACCTTTAGGCCACCTTATAATAAATGGCACTCTATGACCACCATCATATTCACTACCTTTAATTCCTCGCATTCCTGAATTATAACCGTGAACAAAACCTGTTTTTTTATCTTTTAAATATCCATTCGCAGTGCCGTTATCTGTTGTGAATATTACTATAGTATTTTCAGAAATACCTAATTCATCTAACCTTTTTAGAAGTTTTTGAAAGTTATCATCAATATTGGTTATCATTCCATAAAATCGTTTTTGACTTTCTAATAAACTATCCTCGTTTTTATATAAATCATAATATTTTTGTGGGACATTAAATGGAGCATGAGGAGCATTTAAACTAACAAAACATAAAAAAGAATCATCCTTTTTATTTTCGATAAACTTTATGGCTTCATCAAACCAAACATCTGTACAATAACCTGCTACTTTTTCTGGTTTTCCATTTCTAAAATAAGTGTCATCAAAATAATCATTCTTCCAATAATCTGGTGTTTGTCCAACTCCTCCTCCTCCATGGTAGAATGTTTCTTCAAACCCACGGTCTTGAGGTAAAAAAGGATGGTTGTCACCCAGATGCCATTTTCCAAACATACCGGTTTTATAGCCATTTTTTTGAAACAAATCTGAAATTGTCACCTCATCTCTATTTAAAATAGAAGCTCCCATTACAGTATGCCAAACACCATTTCTATTTGAATTTCTTCCAGTTAATATACCTGCCCTTGTTGGTGAACAAGTTGTTCCTACATGGTAGTTTGACAAACTAACTGCTTGAGAAGCAAACTTATCAATAGTTGGTGTTTTTATTATAGTATTCCCAGTATGAGCCATATCTCCGTATCCTTGGTCATCTGTCATAACAATAATTACATTGGGTTTATTAATTGATTGTTCTTTTTTGACTTCATTACAAGAAATAAACAACATAAATAAGGCTAATAAGCCTGTAAATTTGGAAGCGCACATATCTAATCTATTCATACATATTATTTTATAATGTTTATTTATTTTATTTTAAAGATTTTGATCAACTAATTTTAAAAAAGGGTTCGTTTCTTAAATTCTTAAAATATATTAATATAGATTATTAATTTATTTTCTTGGCTTAATTGAAGCCTCTTTTGTTTCTAAATTAATATTTACTGAAACATTTTCGAATTCCCTGCTTAATTCCCAACCATTTAAAACCATGTCACCTAAAGGCTTACCAATTGATTTGTCAAATTCCGAATACCATTCTAAACAACCCATTTCCATTCGATATCCCCAACTATATATAAAATAAGAATATTTTTGAGCGCCGACTAAAAAAGCTGCTAATGGAAAAGTTATATTTTGTTTTGAAATTTTCTGTTTTTCGTCTAAAGATTTTGCCATAAAATCTTTTTCTAACCAATAATGATTTGGCCAACCTTTAAATA
>MDTG01408903.1_pt1 | contig 16727 bp, 15 predicted proteins | sample 811421 | NCBI WGS metagenome assembly MDTG01 (sample SAMN05326645, study PRJNA326480) | marine metagenome | isolation source: seawater | place: Pacific Ocean: South East | collected 2011
ATTTCTGGTTTTAGTTCAGAAGGTCTTGATTGTAAATCAATATCATATTTTAAACTTTTTAAATCAATATTATTAAATATTTTTTTAAATGTTTTATTAATCATTTTTCTTTTGTTAGAAAAAAAAACATTTGTTATTTTTTCTAAATTATCGATATTTTTTATCTTTATTAAATTTGAATCAATTGGTTTGAAATATAGTACTGTTGAGGTTATCTTTGGTTTAGGAAAAAAACTGTTAGGTGAAACATTAAATTTTTTCAAAACTTTTAATCTATATTTAGAAATAATTGCTAATCTGCCATAATTAGAGGTTCCAAATTTTCCAATAATCTTATCTGCCATCTCTTTTTGAAACATAAATATAATTTTTGTAAATTTTGGTGGCCAATTATTTTGCTTAATCAATTTGACTAAAATTTGTGAGGAAATATTATAAGGTAAATTTCCAAAAATTATTGAACCTTTTTTTAAATGATGTTCTAAGTTAAATTTTAAAATATCTGAATTAAAAATTGTAACATTTTTTATACTACCATATTTACTTTTTAATTGATTATATAACGCTTCATCTTTTTCAATTAATATTAAAGATTTTGGTTTTTTTTTTAAAATTGTGTCAGTCAATGCACCATTCCCTGGCCCAATTTCTAAAATATCCTTTCCTGAGATTTCTACAACATTAATAATTTTTTTAATTATATTTAAATCAACTAAAAAATTTTGGCCTAATGACTTTTTTGCATATTTCATCAACTTAATCGGTTAATAAATTTTACACATTGTAATAAGCTTTTATAATTTGCTTTGTTTTTGCCTATTAAATTTATTGCAGTACCATGATCGGGTGATATACGTAAATATTTTAATCCAAGGGTGATGTTAATTGCATCAAATTTAAATAGTGTTTTAAAAGGAATTAAAACTTGATCGTGGTACATACCTACGACAACATCAAAATTTTTGTAATCTGAAACAAAAAATGTATCTGCCACAAAAGGGCCTTTTACAATAATATTTGATTTTTTTAGAATTTTTATAGCAGGTAATATTTTTATTACTTCTTCAGATTTTTGAGATAGTTCATCATTATGAGGGTTTAAACCTAACACAGCAATTCTAGGCTTTTTTCTAAACAATTTCTTAAAGTATTTATCTATAGTTTTTACTTTTACAAGAATCTTTTTGGCAGTTAGTTTTTTTGAAATATTTTTTATATTTTCATGAGTTGTTATTGGAACTACTGACATCTTCTTATTATAAAGCATCATTACTTCTGAATATTTAGGCACTTGATTCTTTAAACTGATTAGTTCGGTCACACCAAGAATTTTTTTAGTTTTAATTAGTTGTTTATTTATAGGACAATTGATGAAACCATTGCTAATTTTTAATTTTGAAAAGTAATGCGCAAAATTTATACTTTGTATTACGTACTTAGAAGCATTTTTTTTTGAAACATTGAAGGGATTATTAAATTTTAATGGTATATTAAAAACATTTATTGAATTCTCATAACTTCTTTCTTTAAAATTATTTATCTTAGTAAGATTAACTTTAAACTTAAGTCTTTTAAATTGTTTTGTTAATAAATCTAAATTTGCGATAACAAATACTTTTTTTTTTAATTTTTTGTTTAATTTTCTCCATGTCTTAAAGATAATTTCCGAGTTAATACTATTTGGATCACCTCCAACTATAATAATTTTATCCATCATTTAAATTGTATAAAAGTAGTATTTTTCAATTTTGATAAGTGGTTGTTTGAGTATAAATTTAGTAATTCATTTTGTTTTCGATTTATTATATCTTTTTTTACAATTTCAATGTCGGCATCATTTAACTCAACTTCTTTTTTATCTAATAGTTTAATCAAGGTTATTGAATTAGCTTTTAAAATAGGCTCTGATACACCTCCAACTTTTAATTTTTTTAATATTTCGTATATCTCGGAAGATAAACTTTGGGAATTGATCCATCCTAAATTTCCACCGTCCAAACCAGATGGAGATGTACTAAATTTTATTGCTGCATTCTCAAATCCAATTTTTTGTATTTGACTCTGCAATTCTATAACTTTATTTTCATATTTTTCCGTACTATCTAATAGCAATTCAATTTCTGCTAATTTATATTCAACATTTTTTTTGTTATTTAATAAGATATTATTTAATTCTTCTTTTATAGAATTCTCATCTACAGATATTTTTTCCTTGTATAATTGAACAATTAATGTTTGCCAAGAAAATTCAATTTCAACTTCCTCTAAAAACATTTCATAATTTATCTGATTTTGATTAAATATATTTCTTAATTGATTAACATTAGTATTCAAACGAGAAGATATTTTATTTAAATGGTTGTTTATTGCGTTTTTATTTGTAGTAACATTGTATTTCAATATTTCTTTTTTTTTTAGCTTATATCCAACAAGAGATTTTATGGCTACACTTTTGTTCATGTTAATATTTTTTTGGCTCAGTTCTTGATTACTTAAAAATAAAAGTGTTTTAATCTTATTCTTTAGTTCAAAAGAAGTTATAATTTGATCACCAACATTCACAATAACATTATTTTTTATAGATCCATTTGTAATATTGCAGTAGAAAATAATTATAAAAACAAATTTTAATAAAATGATTTTTTTCATTTATTTGTTAAAGGATGGTGAATTGATATTTCCAAATGGTGTTAGTGTAATTTTAAACATTAAAGAATTTTCTGGTTCTAATTCAGAGTCATTATAAAACTCTCTTCTAAATACGAGTCCTGCTCTCAAACAATCGTTTAAATACTCGTAACTTAAATTATAATATTCTGCAGAATTTGTTACTAAATTTCTTTTAGTGCTTGCTGATAGAACCGCGCTATCACCTCTAGAAAACTCAATATTTGTTTTAAAATATTCCTGATTACCTACATGTTGTTTTTCCTGTAAATAATTAAAATCAAATTTTATTAAATCCGTTTCAAATTTTGTACCTATTTCATTATAATTTAAATCTTTAAAATTATTGTCTAAAGCGTAATTATAATTAATTTCAAATTTATTATCGTTTTTATAATTAATACTTCCTACACCATCAGATAATTTCTTATTTAAGCTAGAAGAAAAGGGCATATGTTCTCTATTTCTATCACTTAAAACTTGACCATACGAAATACTAATTTCACTGTCATAATTATCGATATTATAGTCAAAACCAATGGTAGCACTATTTCCAGCCTCAAGATTGTCATTGATACCCATTCTATCTAAATTGAAGATATTTTTACTATCCAATCGTATACTTCCAGTTTCTTTTTTCATATGAGAGGGTGCATGTCTTAATAATAATTTTGGGGTCAATTGATGATCACTGTTATCATCAGTCTTTTTATAAAGATTGAATTCCGTCAAATATCCTATGGCTCCAAAAACTTCACTAGTTGTATCTTGTTTATGTTTTGAGGTATTTTTAGCCTCATAATTTACGTTTTTAATTTTTGCCAAAATATTTCCGTCAAATATTTTTGGTAAGAAAGATTTTTTAAACTTCCAATCAATGTCATTGACAAGAAATTTTGTTGTTTTATTGGTATCGTAGTTATGAGCTTTTAAATTTGATTGAAAATCAACATTACCAAATTTGTTACTACTTAATAGGTTTTTACTTAAAATAACATCAGGTAAAATATATTCGTATTTATCATTATAACTTTCCTTAAGCGTTTCGTACCTACTGGCTTTCAAACCCAAAAACAGATCGTCTTTATAGTGAGTAAAGTCAACTGTATTTTCTAAAGTATCAGTTTCGTAATCTATGGTATCTGAATTTATTCGATAAAGTTTTAAGTATTTATCATTGGATACTTCTTGTAAAGTTAACTCTAAATTATTTTCCGATTCGCTTTCTCCTTCAAAGTTTTTAATAAATTTTGCAAAAAAATGAGATTTATCTCCCTTTTTTTTTGTTAGACTAGTGGTCTTGTAACCTTTGGTATAACCGAAATCCATTATAAGGTTCGCGTTATTAAATGCATGTCTATACTCACCTAAAAATAAAGGGTGTTCAGTAGAAAATAACTTACTTGTCAAAGTAAAATCTCTATCCATGCTTCTGGCCCAGTAGTAAGGTATGGATATACCTGAACCTAGATTTTTCGTATCTGAAAATGATGGAGGCAAGAACCCAGATCTTCTATCTACTGTTGGGTCCGGATGTGATAATTTCGGTAAGTAAAAAATTGGAATATCATAAATTTTAATAACTGCATTATCATAAAAAATTGTTTTCGCTTTTCTATCATGCTTCATAGATCCAGCTTGTAATACCCATGGAGGGCACTTATCATTTTTCCTATAATCACATAATGTAAAAATACTTTTTGTAAAACTAGTTTTTTGATTTTTAATATTTATTGTATTTGCAAAAACTCTAGGCTTATTTTTATTATTTGGTTTTAAAGATGGTTGATTTAAAAAAGCTTTTATATCTGATCCAACAATTTCTCTTTTTTTCTCATCTATGAATATTTGAGAAAAGTTATAAATATTTTGATTCATATCTATCACTTTAATTTTACCAGAAGATTTAAAAAAATTATTTTTTATTGAATATTCAAAACTTTCCAAATAAATATTATTATTATCTAAGTCTCGCACAGTTGCTGGTGAATTAGACTTTATTAATTTATTACTGTTATCAAACTTAATATCTTCTCCATTTACAGTAAAACCTTCAGAAGTGATAACAGTTGTTTTACCTTTGCTTTGAATGAATCCAAGTTTTTTATCGTACTCAGCATAATCTGTTTTGAAAATATTACCCTTTTCATCTTTTGCTTGCACTTGATCTTTAAAAATTGAAATTTTTGTTTTTTTGTCGATTGTAATATTGCTCGATTTTATATTTAAACTTTCTGCATTTAAACATGTAAAAAAAAATAATTTTATTATTATAATGATTAAACTATTTTTCATTTATTTGTAAAATTCCGATTGAACTAAATAAGGTTACTACTAATACAGGCATCCAAGCAGCTAAAGACAAAGAAATCCTATTTGTCTGGCCTAAAGCTAGAGACAAGTTATTAAAATAATAAATTACAACACATGCCACTAACCCAGCAATTATAAATGTAAAATTATTAGATCTTTTAAGTGTATTCATAGTAAGTATAGAAGCTAAACCTGTCATTAAAAATAGAAAAAAAGGCATAGCTAGCATTGAGTTTAAATTTTGATCTAAATAAGTTTTGTTATAACCTTTATTTTGTAAATCTTTATAATCTAAGATGAGTTCTATAAATGACATAGTTTCAAAATTTCTAAATAAACTTGTTATTTTTTTAAAATCATATTTTGATTGTATAGTATAATTTTCTAAAGACTCTTCAGTAACCAAACCTTTATCAAAAGTGCTAATAGTTACTTTATTTAAACTCCATTGGTTGTCGGTTATATCAGCTGTTTCTGATGAAATTTTTTCAATTAAAGCATAATTGTTGTCCAAGTTAAAAACTGTTACGTTTTTCAAAATTTTGTCTCTGGTCTCGTCAGCTGTAATAATTCTCTGACCTTTTGTAGTATTTTCCTTAATCCATAAACCATTTTTATTTATAGTCACAAGATGATCAATATCTCTTGAATACTCAGATTTAGTTTTTTCGTAATATTTCATCATTGCAGAGGTAACTGGATTAAGTGCAAATAAAATTATCCAACCTAAAATAAATGATGTTGTTGCTAAAATTAAAAAAATTTTTAGGTTAGAGTAACCAAAAACTTTTAAAGTTAATAAATCTTTAGTGTTCCTTAATTTTAAAAGAAACCACATACTTGCGATCAAAATAATAAAATGTAGTAATTTTATTATTAAGCTTGGTATGTATAATGCAGTGAGAGCAACAGGCATAAATAAACTTGAATTAATGTTTTTAAAAAATTCAATTTCTTCGAATAAATTTAAAATTAATCCAAAAGAATAAGCAATTAAGGTGACTTTAAAAATTGTCATTAAGTAATTAGAAAGTAAATAATTAAACAAAATTTTTTTCATTTCAGCGCTGACTCTTTTTTGAATTTTAAAATTAGAATTGTATAAATTAAAGGAATTAAAATAAATGGTGAAATTAAAAACATAGTACTAATTGATTTGTAAATACCAGTATACCTAACTATTATTTCTGCATACAATAAAATTAAAAAACTAAGAAGAAAAATAGTGTATTTATTTAAAAAATTTTTTTTTGAATTTTTTTTGATTAATAAAAAAGAACATAATAATGAAATTATCGGTATGTAAAACGGCAGCGCAATTCGTCTATTTAAAACAGTAATTATTTCTTTTAAAGAATTTTCCTTACAATTTATAATACTTTCGTTTTTTGGATTTAACATACATTTAACAAGATCTATTGTAGGTGTTTCTTGTAACTTTGGAACTATAATTGTATCAGTCTTTAAATTTTTTAAATCTATATTAAGTTGTTCAAATTTGATTACATTGTTTGTAAGTTTTTTTTTATCAGCAGAAATAATTTGACCTTTAAAAAGTATCATATTTTTTTCTTTAACTATTCCTTCTTTTGCTAAGACAGTTGTTGAATTATTAGTTGACTCGTTTGTAGTTAAATTTTTCAGTAAATTTAAATTATCATGTATAAAAACATTTTTTATAAAGTTTTCTTTTTTGTCCTCAACAAAAAATGTAAAACCGGTAAAAGAGTCACTAAACTGTTGTATTCTAATTGTTGGAAGAAAAGAGTTAAAGCCATCTTTGCTTAATAAAGATCTAGACTTATTAAGAGCTAGTGGAGTTAAAAAAGTTGAAAAGATTAAATAGAAAAAAACTATTGTTATAGACGTTATAAAAAATAAATTTGTTAATTTTATTTTTTTCACTCCAGACGTCCAAAGTATTACAAATTCATTTTCTTGAATTTGTTTTAACACAAAAACTAATAATGCTAGTAAAAAAGATAATGGTATAAATTTTGTTAAAATTCCAAATAGGTTAAGAAAAGAGTATTGAAAGTAAGTTAATACAGAATAACCACTTTCAACAATAAGGTCTAAAAAATTTACAGCCCTTACAGTCCAAGCTATTATCGATAAGCCAAATAGAATAACTAGAAATGTTTTAAGAATTTCTTTAGCGTAATTCTGATAAATTTTGTTTTGTAGCATTGCAATTTTTAATGTATATAAATAAAGCAACCTTAACTAAATTTCAATCTATGGTTTAAATATGATCAAATTTCCATTGAAATCAGATATATTTGGACATATATACCTCTCAACTCGATCAAATTGGTAAATATTTATGTCTGTAAAAATTAATTATCTTAAGAAAGCTGCCACCAAATCCTCAGCTAATTTAGTTTTATTTGCTAATGATAATTTTAATACTCAAAGTTTGAAAAAGTATATTTCCAACAATGAATTTTTATATATTAATGATTTATTAAAAAATAGTGATCTCAAAAAAAATTTGTTTGTTTTTGAAGTTAACTCACAAAAAAAAATTATCTTAATTTCAATTAAAAATAATTTAAAAACATTTGAAATTGAAAACTTAGGTGCAGAATTTTTTAGTCGTATTAATATCGGAAAAAATTCAGATTATTTTCTTATTTCTGACAGTGTAAATAGTAAGCATAATAATTTTTTAGGTCATTTTTTGCATGGGTTAAAACTAAAATCTTATGAATTTAAAAAATATAAAACAAAAAAAGAAACACGTATAATCTCTATTAATATTATTGGAGAAAAAAACAAACCATCAGCAAAAAATCAATTAAAATTTAGAGCTTTGGAGGAAGGAACATTTTATGCAAGAGATTTAGTTTCCGAGCCCGGAAATGTTTTACATCCTGATGAATATGCAAAAAGAATAAATTCTCTAAAAAAAGATGGTTTAAAAATAAATATTTATGATGAGAAAAAATTAAAAAAACTTGGTATGCATGCTTTACTTGGTGTAGGGCAGGGAAGTATCAGAGGATCTTATCTAGTGACAATGGAATGGAATGGAGCGGGAAATAGTTCTAAACCTTTAGCCTTTGTAGGAAAAGGAGTTTGCTTTGATACAGGTGGTTACTCTTTGAAGCCAGCAAAGTTTATGGAGGACATGACCTATGACATGGCTGGGTCGGCAACTGTTGTAGGTTTAATGAAAAATTTTGCTTTAAGAAAAGCAAAAATCAATGCCGTTGGGGTCGTTGGGCTTGTAGAAAATATGGTAAGCGGAAACGCACAAAGACCTGGAGATATAGTTAAATCATACAGTGGAAAAACAATTGAGGTATTAAACACAGATGCGGAAGGTCGTCTAGTTTTAGCTGATGCACTAACTTTTACAGAGGAAAAATTTCAACCAAAGTTTATAGTTGATTTAGCAACATTAACTGGGGCTATTATTGTTTGCTTAGGATCAGAATATGCTGGCCTTTTTTCAAATGATGATAAATTATCTAAACAAATTTTTAATGCTGGCGAAGAAGTCGAAGAAAAAGTATGGAGAATGCCGTTACATAAAAACTATGATAAACTTATGAACTCTAAAAATGCTGATATGCAAAATATAAATTACGTTGGCGGAGCAGGTTCGACAACAGCTGCTCAATTTTTACAAAGATTTATTTTAAAAAAAACCCCTTGGGCTCATTTAGATATAGCAGGAATGGCTTTCTCTAAATATGGAGGTGCTCTAAATTCAGGAGGTGCTACAGGTTTTGGTGTAAGATTATTAAATCAGTTGGTTGAGGATAATTATGAGTAATATTGAACAAACACTTTCAATAATAAAACCAGATGCAGTTGAGCGAAATCTTATAGAAGAAATTAAAAATATATTTGTGAAAAATAATTTAAAAATAAAAGAAAATAAAAAAATACATTTGACAAAAGAAGAGGCAGCTGAATTTTACAAAGTTCATCAATCCAAACCCTTTTATGATGATTTATGCTCATATTTGTCCTCTGGCCCGATAGTAGTGATGATTTTAGAGGGAGAAAACGCAGTAATATCGAACAGAAAATTAATGGGAGCTACTGACCCAAAGCAAGCTCAGGAGAACACTATTAGAAAACTTTATGGGATTTCAATAGATAAAAACTCAGTGCACGGATCAGACTCTATTGATAATGCAAAAAAAGAAATTAAATTTTTTTTTAAGAATTAATTGTATCTAAATATTTTAATTATAGCTTCAGAAAAAATTTTGTGTTCAAGTTTTTGAGTTTTTTTTTTAAGAATTTCTACGGTGTCATTATTAGAAATAAAAAAACCTTTTTTTGATATTATTTTTCCGCTGTCAAGCTTTTCGTTTACGTAATGAACTGTGCATCCTGTTTTTTTTTCATTATTTCTTAACACTCTTTCATATGTATTAAGTCCTTTGTAATTTGGAAGTAATGAAGGATGAACGTTTAAAATATTTTTATTGAAGTTTTTTATAATTTTTTTTGAAATTATTTTCATATATCCCGCCAAACAAATCAAATTTATTTTGTGCTTTTTAATTTCTTTTAGTACTAAATTTTCATAGTCGCGTCGCTTAGTGTCAATCAATAAATAAGGAATCGAATTTTTTTTTGCATGGATTATGCCTTTTGCCTTACTATTATTAGTAACAATTAACTTAATTTTTATTGGAAAAGTGCAGTCTCTAGATCTCTTAATTAGTGATTCTAAATTCGATCCATACCCAGATATAAATACACAGGTGTTTTTTTTTACCATTTTAAAGAATTAAATAATTTTATTTTTCTCTTATCTTTTGAGATAAACCCAATTTCATAAGGCATATAATTTTTTTTAAAAATTTTATTAATTTTTTTTACATTCTTTTTATTTGTTATAATACAGAATCCGATTCCACAATTAAAAGTTTTTAACATTTCTAAATTAGAAATATTTTTTGATTTTAACCACCTAAATATTTTTTTTATTTTAATCTTTGACAGATCAATATTAGCTGTCATTCCTTCAGGTATTGATCTTGGTATATTTTCAATTATACCTCCTCCAGTAATATGTGCTGCAGCTTTAATAAGACCTTTGTCGACTAATTTTAAAATTTCTTTCACATATATCTTTGTAGGTTTTAGCAACTCCATTTTTAAGTGATTGGGTATCTTATTCCTTTTTAAAATAGATCTTACCAATGAATAGCCGTTAGAATGTATGCCGCTAGAAGGAATTCCCAAAATCACATCATTTATTTTTACATTATTCTTATTTAATATTTTTTTTTTTGAAACTAATCCCACACTAAATCCTGCTAAATCAAATTTATTTTTTGAATAAATTCCTGGCATTTCAGCAGTTTCTCCACCAATAAGTTTACTTTTAGAAATTTTACATCCTTTGATTATACCACTCAAAATTTTTTTAATTTTTTTTAAATCCAATTTTCCTACAGCTATATAATCTAGAAAAAATAAAGGTCTTGCACCTTGAACAATTAGATCGTTGACACACATAGCAACTAAATCGACACCAATAGTATTAAATTTCTTAAATTTATTTGCTAATTCTATTTTAGTTCCAACACCATCTGTACAAGATACAATTACAGGATCTTTAATTTTGATCTTACTTAGGTCAAATATTGAACCAAATGCCCCAATGTTATCAATATTGAATGATTTGTTCGTTTTTTTGACATTTTTATTTGTTAATCTTGCAATGTGATTAACAAATTTATTAGCGACTGAAATGTTTACACCACTTTTTTTATAACTATTTTGTGTTTTTTTCATTAATAAAAATGATAATTAGCTAACTATGAAAAAATTAATATTTATATGCAGCATATTAATTATTTTATTTAAAACTGGAAATGTTTTATCAAATAATAAGATTTTTAATGTTAATAATATTGAAATAGATAAAGAAATTTCTCAAAACAAAGAAAAGTTAATTAATAAAGCTTTTTTAAAAGCCTTTGACAAATTAATAACTAGGCTTTTAATGGAGGAAGATTATAAAAAAACCTCCAAAATGACTTTAGACCAAGTAAAGAAACTTATTTCTTACTATCAAATTACAAGTGAAAATTCAGAGGGGATAAATAATGAAAGAATAAATGTTTTTTTTGACAAAGATAGAGTCCATAAGTTTTTTTATGAAAAAAATATTCTTTATTCAGATATAATGAATTCAGAAGTTATTTTGTTTCCATTATTAAAAAAAGAAAATCAATTTTTTATTTATACCAAAAATTACTTTTATAAAAATTGGAATAACCAAGAGTCCGAGCAAGAAAATTTAATACAATACTCCTTACCAGTTGAAAATATAGAAAATATACAAAAGATTAATTTAAATAAAGATAGTCCTTACAAAATTGATATAGATGATTTTTTTAGTGAGTATAATAGAAATAATATAGTATTAGTGTATATAGAAATTAAAAAAGATAAGGCTGAAGTTTTTTTAAATACAAAAATTCAAAATAAAAAAATAAAGAAAACTTTATCAATAAAACACGGTAATAATATTACTGAAAAAAAATTTTATGATGAAGTAATTATCAACTCAAAAGAGACAATCAGAGATTTAATAAAATCTCAAAATTTAATCGATGTAAGAACTCCTTCTTTTTTAAATGTAAGAATTAAACTTAACTCTGAAAAAAATTTAGTTGAATTTAACAACAGAATTAAAGAAATAGATTTAATCGATAATTTTTATATCCAAAAATTAAATAAAGATTATGCTGTAGTAAAAATTAAATATCTTGGTAAGATTGATAAAATCATAGATAAATTAGGTAAACAAAAAATTAATTTAAAGATGATTGAAGGCACTTGGCAACTTACAATAATTTAATGAGTCAATTAGTATTCAAATTTCCATTTAAAACAAAATATTATGAACAAGATTATTATGTATCAAACAATAATTTTTCTGCATATCGCTTGATTGAAAGTTGGCCCAATTGGACTGGTAAATGGTTAAATATATTTGGACCCGCTGGCTGTGGTAAAACTCATTTATCTAATATATTAAAAAAGAAAATTAGCTCATCTTTATTGATCAATGCAAATGAAATTAATGATAAAACAATTTCAAAATTAGATAATATTGTGTGTTTAATTATTGATAACTATGAGAAAAATATTGAGGAAAAAATTCTCTATTCAATTTTAAATCAGTCTAAACAATTAGAAAATTTTGTCGTTATTAATTCTAATAAACCAATAAAAGATTTTAATTATAGTTTAATGGATCTGAAATCAAGAGCATCAAGCTTTTTGGATATTGGTATTGAATTACCCACTGATGATTTATTAAAAGTAATAATTTCAAAGAGTTTTTCAGATAAGCAAATAGAGATAAATCCAAAAATATCTGATTATATTATTAAAAATATTGAGAGATCATATGATAAAGTATTTAAATTTATTAAAGAAATCGACGAATTGTCTTTATCTTCTGGAAAATCAATAAATATTAATTTAATAAAAAAAGTATTAGGTAATGAATAAATATAGAACTCATAATTGCTCACAACTAACAGAAAATGATTCTGGTAAAAATGTAAAGTTATCTGGATGGTTGCATAGAAAAAGAGATCACGGAAATTTACTTTTCATTGATTTAAGAGATCATTATGGATTAACTCAATGTGTTGTTGAAAACAAAAATAAATTTTTTTCTACTTTAGAAAAAATTAGACCTGAGTCCGTAATAAGCATTAACGGTAAAGTAGTTAAAAGAGAAAAAGGAACTGAAAATTTAGATCTCTCAACCGGAAGAATTGAAATTGAAATCCAATCAGTAAAAATTTTATCAGAAGCAAAAGAACTACCTATGCCAGTTTTTGGTGAACAAAATTATCCAGAAGATACAAGATTAAAATATAGATTCTTAGATCTAAGAAGAGAAGAAATGCACAAGAACATCATTTTAAGGTCTAAAGTAATTTCATTTATTAGAGCAGAAATGCTGAAATTGGGATTTTTAGAATATCAAACACCTATACTAACTTCTTCTAGCCCTGAAGGAGCAAGAGATTTTCTTGTACCTAGCAGATTGAATAAGGGAAAGTTTTATGCTCTTCCACAAGCTCCTCAGCAATTTAAACAATTAATAATGGTATCAGGATTTGACAAGTATTTTCAAATTGCTCCGTGTTTCAGGGATGAAGATGCTAGAGCTGACCGTAGTCCTGGAGAATTTTATCAGCTAGATATAGAAATGTCGTTTGTTGAGCAGGAAGATATTTTTGAAGTAGTCGAAACATTGTTGCTTAATCTCTTTAAAACTTTTTCAGCAAAAAAGATAATGCATAATAAGTTTCCACGGATTTCTTACAAAGATTCAATGTTAAAATATGGGACAGACAAACCCGATCTTAGAAATCCATTAATTATAAACGATATTTCGAATATTTTTAGTAGAGATGATGTAAATTTTGAGATATTTAAAAAATTAATTAAATCAGGCGCTAAAGCAAGATGTATCGTAACAAAAAAAACAAGTGACAAACCTAGAAGTTTTTTTGATAACATTGATAAATGGGCCAAAGAGCAAGGGGCATCAGGACTTGCATATTTTACTATTGAAAAAAATTCAAAAATTGAGGGAAAGGGACCTGTGGGAAAATTTTTTAGTGAAGACTCTTTAAAAAAAATAATGAAAGATTGTAATGCGGAGGTAGGAGATAGTTTATTCTTAGCTTGCGGCAAAGTCCAAGATGTAGAAAAAATACTGTCTTTAGCAAGGGATAAAATTGCCAAAGATTTGAAACTAATTGATGAAAATATTTTTTCATTCTGTTGGGTAGTGGACTATCCAATGTATGAATTAGACGAACAAACTAAAAAAGTTAAATTTAGTCACAATCCTTTCTCTATGCCTCAAGGTGATCTTGATAAATTAAATTTTAACAATCCATTAGAAATAAATGCTTTTCAATACGATATTGTTTGTAATGGAGTAGAGTTATCATCAGGAGCAATTAGAAATTATTTACCAGATCTAATGTATAAGCTTTTTTCAGTAGCTGGATACTCCAAAGATCAAGTAGAGGAAAAATTTAGTGGTATGCTAAATGCGTTAAGCTATGGGGCGCCTCCCCATGGAGGAATAGCGCCCGGCATAGATAGGATTGTAATGTTATTAGCAGCTGAAAAAAATATTAGAGAAGTTACTTTATTTCCCATGAATCAAAACGCACAGGATTTAATGATGAACTCACCTTCTGAAGTAGAAGCAAAACAGTTAAAAGAGCTAGGGTTAAAAATTGATAATAAAAAAAATTAATTTTTTGATTTTAAATTTATTCTCACATCTGACAAATCAACAAGTTTTTCCTCATAGTTACTTCTAACAAAACCCTTAGAAGTTATATTTTTCATAATCTTTAAAAATTTATCATCTTTAGAGTCATTACTAATGTCTTTTGTGCTCGCAATAGACGGCGTGTGCGCAAGTTCTTCTTTACCTAAATAAGATATGGCTAATTCTCTAAAAACATAATCAAGAATTGATGAAGCACTTAAAATTCTGTCATTTCCAATTACATTACCTGAAGGTTCAAATTTAGTATCGATGAAAGCATCAACATATTCATCAAGTGGAACCCCATATTGTAATCCTAAAGATATCGCTATGGCGAAATTGTTCATCATGGCTTTTACAAGTTCGCCTTCTTTATTAGTATCAATGAAAATTTCTCCAATTTTACCATCATCATACTCTCCTGTATGTAAATAAACTTTATGATCTCCAATTTGAGCTTTTTGAATATATCCTTTACGACGATCTGGCATTTTAAACCTAGGATTATTTTTAATTTTTATTGGTGTGTTGTCTTTAATTTTAGAATTTTCTGTACTTGTGATTTCTTTAGAAATTGTAGATGATAATAAACTATCATTTTTTGCTAATTTTGGAGCACTTTTCTTTTTATCTCCTATTTTTCTGGTTTTTCTATTATTCAATTTTACGTCTATAACTTCTACTTCTCCATCATCTCTTTTGTCTATTTTTGATAATTCCTGATCATTTAAACTATCTAACGTATGAACAGTTTTAAATGTGCATGTGTAATATGTTTCAACTATAAATTTTTTCATTTTAAGGAATCTTTTAACAATAGATCTATAGCAAATCTAAGTAGGCTCTGATATAAATATTTATACACTTATTGATTGTGTGGATTTAAATTAAATGAATATAAAAATTTTATTTACTTGGTGGAACAAACAGACATTAGGTACTTTTTTGAAAACATTATTCTTTGGAAAATTTGTTGGCAGAGATAAACTTGGAAATAAGTATTACAGAAATAAACAGGACGAAAGATGGGTTATATACTCTTCAAATATTGAAGCTACAAAAATAACTTCTGATTGGTATCTGTGGATGCACCATACTATTGACAAGATTCCAGAAGAAAATGATAAAAAATATAATTGGCAAAAAGATCACAAAGAAAACCAAACAGGTTCGAAAAATAGTTATAAACCTACAAAGATAAAAAAAAATGATGATTATAAAAAATATGATACATGGAATTAAAATTATAATCTTTACATTATTATTTGTTATTTTTTCAAAATTTGTTTATTCAGAAGATAGAATTATTAGCACCCCATTAATTAATTTAAATGAATTGAAGCCTAGTTTTGAAGATGTTGAAAAAAATATTTCTGATTTTTCAACAACGGGTAAGATAAAGATTAAAAAAGATTTAAAATCTAATGGAAAAGTTTTAAGCGCAAATTTTATTGGGCTAGATAAAATTACAGCAAAAACCTCTTTAATAAAAGTTAATTTAGGAGAAACAAAAAGATTTGGACCGTTAGAAATTAAAGTATTAAAATGTGGAAAATCAGAAAAAAAAGATAAAAATAGTGTAGCTTATATCCAAGTAAAAGATTTAACGGAAAATGATAACGAAAAAGTCTTTATCTTTAATGGTTGGACTTTTTCATCAGACCCAACTCTCGCCCCATTTGACCACGCAATTTATGATTTACAGTTGGTAAAATGTGATAATGTTTAAAAAAATTTCTCTTTACTCAACCAATTTGTATCAAAATCAGAGCCTATAAATTTTTTATGTTTTAAAATTTTTTTATGCAAATCAATAGTTGTTGTAATCCCCTCTAGCACAAACTCATCAAGAGATCTTAAAGTTCTTTGTATTGCTTCCGTTCTGTTTCTACCTTTACATATTACTTTTGCAATCAAACTGTCATAGTAAGGTGTAATTCTGCATCCCTGAAAAATCGATCCGTCTACACGTGTTCGAAACCCAGAAGGTTGGTGACACACACTGATTACACCAGGACTTGGTTGAAAATCTAAAGCTGGATTTTCAGCATTTATTCTACATTCGATAGAATGCCCTCTTGGATCAATATCACTTTGTTTTAAAGCAGTTTCTCCACTAAATGCAATCCATAATTGTTCTTTTACGATATCTATTCCAGTCTGTACTTCTGTGACCGGATGTTCTACTTGAACTCTTGTATTCATCTCTAAAAAATAAAAATTTCCATTTTCAAAAATAAATTCAACTGTACCAGCGCCTTCATACCCAATTTGTTCTACCATTTTTACCGTTTTTTCTAATAAATCTTTTCTTTGTTCATCTGTGAGTACTGGACTTGGAGTTTCCTCTATAAGTTTTTGATGTCTTCTTTGGACAGAGCAATCTCTTTCTCCAAGATGAACTGTTTTATTTTTTCCAGACATAATTTGAACTTCAATATGTCTTGGA
>MDTG01444718.1_pt1 | contig 16725 bp, 17 predicted proteins | sample 811421 | NCBI WGS metagenome assembly MDTG01 (sample SAMN05326645, study PRJNA326480) | marine metagenome | isolation source: seawater | place: Pacific Ocean: South East | collected 2011
ACGTTGATAGGCTGGATGTGGAAGCGCAGTAATGCGTGCAGCTGACCAGTACTAATAGCTCAATTGGCTTGATTTATGCACTGAAAAAAATTTTTTAGAAATGGTGAAATAAAAATTGTTTTAATTATTAAAATTAACCCCTTTTAAATTTATTTAATAAGGGGTTTTTTTTTAAGTTTTGATTTTAAATAAGTTTAGTTTATTTATACCCTCAATCACTCCTGAAAATATAAATGTAGAGATTAAACTATAAGCAAAAAATGGTATTGCTAATGTATAACATAAAATTAAACTATCAAAATTATATTTTATTCAATAAAATTTTTAAGGGATTTAATAAAATATTTCTTATTATTGGATGAGAAATATAATAAAAAGTCAAATTATTAGTCTTCTTTTTTTTAATGTAAATTTTATTTTTTTCCAAAATAAAATTTACTAAGGCGTTTGATCTTATTTTATTGTCAAATTCACTTTCAATTTTTGAGAGTACACTTGGAGCATTAAATTTTTTAATATAAAGCAATTTGCCACTGTCAATTTGTTTTGAAATTTTAAAAATAGATACAAATATTTGTTTATCTAGTATTAAACTATAATACATAACAGTACTTCCTCTGTATTTAGGTAATAAGCCGGGATGACAATGAATCAAATTTTTCCTCATTAATATTTGATTTTTAATTATCTCTGCACTGTAGCCACTGAATAGAATGTAATCAGAATTAAATAGTTTTATTTTTTTTTCTAATTTTTTTGAATTTATGTTCATTTCTTTTACAAAAATAATTTTTTTTTTATTTCTATATTTCCTTGCTTTTTGGAATAATTTACTCTTATTACTATTTGAATAAATTAGTATGTTTTCAATATTTATTTTATTTAAAATTAATTCATTTAAATATGAATAAGATCTTTTTGTATCAGCTAAAATTAGAGATAACCTTTTTTGCATAGTATATTTTTAATTTTTTTTCAAATTTGATATTTATTTTAATTAAATTTACAAAAAAACTATGAATTTTTTTATTGAAATTAATCATAGTAATATCATTAATTTTGCATATCGTATTAAGTTTTTGGAGATCATCAATTCTTTTTTGTTTTATCAATATATTACCAAACAAAACATAGGTATATAAATTGACCTCCTTACTATTTTTTTTCTGATAATTTTTTTTTAATTCTAAATTGTAATTAAACTTTTTATAAAAACTAATAAATAAATTGCTTGATTTTTTAGATTTTAAACGATTATAAAAATGATTTATTTTTTTTTCAGTGTCATCTTTTTTAATTTTTTTTAAATAATCTTTTTTAATAATATTTTTTTTATTAAATAAGTTATCTTTAAAATTTAAATTTAATATCTTATTTAAATACTTATTTCTTGATTCTAAAAAATTTATCGATGAAATTGAGTTTTTATATTTTTTTTTGTAAGTCTTTTTGAGTTCGGATATGAAATCAGACATTTATTTTTTTAAGTATGTCATTGAAGATTTTTTGGTCAATTTTTCCCTTAGAGGAATTATTAATTATAAAATCAGACCTATATGGTTCAGGAAATTTGATATCTATACCCACAATATTTTTCTTTTTATAAATTTTTTTATTGTTTTGCAAAACTAATTTTTTTAAATCAGACTTGATATAAATCTGTAAATACTTTTTGAAAATTTTTCGATTTCTTTTTTGATGTTCTCTAAAGATCGATAAAATTGAGCAAATAACTATATAATTTTTTTTTTCTAAAAAATTACATATATTTGATATTAGAAATGAATTTTTTTTTCTATCATTTAATGAATAACCCAAATTAAATGTTATATATTTTCTTACATTATCACCATCTATCCATATAACCTTTTTTTTTCTTTTGTTGAGTTCATTCACAAATTTTTTAGCAAAAAAACTTTTTCCACTACCAGAAAGACCAATCAACCAAACTACCATACTTTATTTTAAATTTTGTGAAGCAACTTTAATATCTTTTGCATTATCTATTTCAAACCAAAAATCTTTATAAATTTTAGTTTTAAATTGAATTTTATTGATATTAATTACTTTATTAAGAAAACTTGTCATATCTATCTTTTTATTATTATTTTTTTTAAAAAATTTTTCCATCTTAAAAAATGTTTTTTTTTTCAATTTAAAAATACCCATATATTGGTATTTGGGTAGAGTTTTTGATATTTTATTACCTATTGATTTTAATAAATTATTTTCGATTACTAAATCTTCCGCATCTTTCTTTATTTTTTTAAGTGCCATTCTTTTCTTCCATATCTTTAGCCAATTTTTATTAACAGGGATTATATCTTTATTTTCTTTCAATAAATTATAAACGCTTTTGTCAAAAATTATATCTCCATAACAAACTACCAAATTTTTCTTAATAAATTTTTTTGCTAAAAAAAGACTATACGTCATGTTTGTTGATCTATAATTTTTGTTATAGATTATTTTAAAATTGTTTTTTTTGGCATAACCATTTAAATTTTGACTTTTATATCCTGTAATTATGTGCTTGGTACTAAATAAATTAAAAAAATCAGTATTATGATCAATGATTGCTTTATTTTTAACGTTAGCTAAACATTTAGGTTTTTTCCTATATTTTTTTGGTAACCTTGTGCCTCTGCCAGCAGCTAATAAAATTAATTGCATCTTTTATTTGATAACTATAATTACAACATATTTAAAGATTAAAATAACGAAATATAATGAAATTTAGGTCTAAAGCACAAACATTAAAATTTTTACAAAAAAATAAAGATTTTAGAGTTCCAAGATTGATCATTTTTAAGGTAAAAAATTACAAAAATGAAAAAGATAAAATTTTAGAAATTATTTCAAATTCATTCAATAAAGATATTGCAATCCGATCATCAAACGTTTTTGAAGATAGAAAAGAAAATATAAAGGCTGGATTATTTAAATCTTTTTTAAAAATTAATCCAAAAAATAAGTCTCAAGTAGATTATAAAATTAATAAAGTGATAAAATCCTATTCAAATTATTTTGATAATAATAATGAATTTTTTATTCAAGAAATGGTTCAGAATGTTAAACTTTCAGGTGTTTGTTTCACAAAAAATATTAATAATAACTTACCTCAATGGAAAATCAATTACACAAATAATAAAGATACCACACTAGTAACCTCTGGTACAAGTTTAGTAAATTCAATAAATTTTTTAGATTCAAAAAAAACTAATTTTAAAAATATCTTAATAAAAAGATTATATTTAAAGATAAAAAGAATTCAAAAAATACTTAAATATTATGATTTAGACGTTGAGTTTATAATTGATAAAAATAATCAAATTAATATTGTCCAAGTAAGAAAACTTCCCAAACCAATTAATAACTTAAATAAAAAACTAAATCCAAAAAAAATTTATCAAAAAATTGAAAAAAAAATAGACAAACTAAAAAAATATAATTCAAATTTATTGGGAAAAACTACTTTTTTCGCGACAATGCCAGATTGGAATCCTGCAGAAATGATAGGAATCAAACCAAAACCACTAGCTCTATCTTTGTATAAAGAGCTAATTACTGACAGCGTATGGGGTAAAAGTCGAGGCCATTTTGGATATAGAGATTTGTCAGACTTTAAATTGCTAAATGTATTTTATGGAAAACCATTCGTAGATTTAAGAACTGATTTTAATTCGTGGATACCAAAAAATTTAAATGACCATTTAGGAAATAAATTAGTAAATTATTATTTGGATGAATTCAAAAAAAATACTTTTTTTCATGACAAAATTGAATTTGAATTAGTTTTTACATGTTTAAATTTTTCTACTCAAAAAAAGTTAAAAAAACTATTACAAAAAAAATTTAAAAATAAAGAAATTAATCTAATTAAAAATTCTATTTCTGAAATTAATAAATTTTCTTACGAAAATATTGATAATGAAGTAAATCTTATAAATAAGCTTAAAATAAAACAAAAAGAAGTTGAAGATAAAGATCTTTATTTTATAGACAAGGTAGTTTTACACATACAAGCTTGTAAAAATTATGGAACTTTTGCATTTTCCAATTTAGCGAGATCTGCGTTTATTTCAATTGACGTATTAAATTCTATGGTAAAGGAAAAAATTATCAGTGCTTCAAAAAAAGAATCTTTTTTGAATCGAATTGAGACCATTTCTTCTAAGATAAATATTGCTTCAACTAAAAATAAAACTAATTTTTTGGAAACCTATGGCCATTTGAGACCAGACACTTATGAAATTACGTCATTAAATTACAAAGATGGATATAGTTTGTATTTTAACAATAAATCAAAATTTAAAAAAAAAAATAAGAATCCCTTTTTATTAACAAACATTGAAAAAAAAAAAATTAATCAATTTTTATTAAAAAATAAATTTAAATTTAAATATAATGAATTATTTAAATTTATGGAAAAAAGTATTAAACTCAGAGAGTATTCCAAGTTTATATTTTCTAAAAGTATAGACCTTATTTTTGAAAATTTAAAAAAGATAGGAAAAAGAAATAACATTAAAATTGAAAACTTATCATTTTTAAATATTCACGATATAGTTAATATTTATAGTAATTTAGTTTATGAGGATTTAGGCTCTCTATTAAAAAAAAAGATTAAGTATAATAAAACTAATTACAAGTCTCTTTATGATCTGTATTTACCAGAGGTTATTTTAGATAAAGATGATTTATATTATTTTGAAGAAACTAAAACTAAAGTAAATTTTATTGGAAGTCAAAAAGTAGCCGGAAAGATTTATTACTTAAAAGAGATGAAAAAAAATACAGATTTAAAATCTAAAATTGTTTGTATAGAAAATGCAGATCCTGGTTATGATTTTATTTTTTCAAATGAAATTAAAGGTTTAATAACAAAGTTTGGTGGAGCTAATTCTCATATGGCAATTAGATGTTATGAAATGGGCATACCAGCTGCGATAGGAGTAGGTGAACAACTTTTTGAAAAATTAAAAAATAAAAACTTTATTTCTTTAGACTGTGATACAAAGAAGATATTTTAATGAAAATTTTAATTATCCCTGTCATTAAAGAACCTTATAAAAATCAAATAGAATTTAGTGTAGATATAAGATTAGTTAAAATTTTAAAAATTTTTTTTTCAAAATCTATAATTCAATACGCAGTTGAGAAAAAGAAATATGAATATGATTTACTAGTTTTAGTAGGAGGAAATAATATTATTCAATTCAGTAAATTATTGAAAGATAAAATAAGACATAGTTTAGACAATTTTTTTTTCAAAGATGCAATAAAAAAAAAGAAAAAAATCCTTGGAATTTGCCATGGGTCACAATTTATAGGAAAGAAATTAGGCCTAAAAATTATTAAAAAAAGGAAAGTTGGATTTGAAGATATTTATACAGAAAAAAAAAAAATGTCCCTAAAACTTTTTCATGATTATTCAATAATTAATAAAAAAGTAAAAAAAAACATTATTATTTATGCCAAAACAAAAGATAATACGATAGAAGCTTTTTCTCATAAAAAAAAGAAAATTTTTGGTGTTAATTGGCATCCAGAAAGAAATAGAAAAATAAATCACATTGATAAAAAATTTTTTCAATTATTAGGTAGATAAATTAAAAAATAAAAATAATGAATATTTCAGGAATTCTAAATAATTTCAAAAAAGTATTAAAAAAAGGAGAAATATCCAAAATAAAAAAAATTATTTTTTTACTATTTTTATCTCTAATTCTTGAAACATTAAGTATATCATCTTTAATACCTTTAATAAGCTTTATCGCTGCACCTGAAATATTACTTTCTAAAATAAATCAGCTTGACCTTTTGAATGGCAGCTTAAGTAATTTTTTTAATGATAAAGATGAGTCGACTATACTGCTGTATTTATCTTTTTTCACAATATTAATTTTTGGGATTAAAAATTTAAGTATAACCTTAATAAATAAATATAAAGAAAAATTTTTTGCAAAACTTAATGTAAACCTTTCATCAAGAATTTATTCAAGTTATCTCAATTCTAACTACAAATTTTTTTTAAAAAATAATTCTGCTAGAGTTCTTAGAAACTTAGTTACTGAAGTACCAAATATTATTAATCTTTTAAATTTAATCTTTATGGTAATTATTGATTTGGGTTTAATATTATTTTTGTCAACGTTAATAATTTTTTTTAATTTTAAGATTTACTTATTGGTGATAAGTTTTCTAATATTTTTTGGCATTGTATATGTTAGATACTTCAAGGAAATTATTACTTTAGCAGGTGTAAAAAGACAATTATTTCAAGGAAGATATATTAGAACTGTAAATGAGACATTTGCATTATCCAACTATATTAAAATAGAAAAATTATCTAATTTTTTTGAGAAAATATTTACCAAGCTGGCATTAAAATTTAATAATGCTAATTTAAAAAAACAAATTATACTTCTATATAGTAGAAATATTTTGGAATTCAGTTTAATTCTTTTCCTTGTTATTTCACTTTGGTATTTAATAGATACTCATCAAGATATGGATAAAGTCCAATTATTTTTAGCAGTAATTTTATTGATTATTATTAGATTATCCCCATCTTTTTTAAGAATAATCAATTCTATAAATTCTATTAGATTTGTTGTTGTATCTATCACAGAGGTAAACAAAATTAAGATTTTACTAAAGCAAAATAAATTAAAAAATAATGAAAATTTTCAATTAAAATTAAAAAATATTAAATTTCAAAAAGTAAATTTTAAATTTGATGGTGATAAAAAGTATATATTTGAAAATTTAAAATTAAATTTTTTTTCAAATGATAAAATATGTATTATAGGAGAAACAGGTAGTGGTAAAAGTACATTTCTTAACCTAGTACTTGGTCTCATAAAGCCGACATCAGGAAAGATTTTAGTAAATAATAGAGATATAGAATTATTTAAACTGAATAATATTGTTTCATATGTTCCCCAAAAAATTATCTTATTTGAAGATACAATAAAAAAAAATATTTTATTTAACAAAAAAGTTGAGGATTTAAGTAGTGAAGAATTTACAAGATGTATAGATGATGCAAATTTAAGATTTTTTATTAATTCAAAAAGTAAAAAAGAAAATTTTTTACTATTAGAAGATGGCAAGAATATTTCAGTTGGTCAAAAACAAAGAATTGGGATAGCAAGAGCAATTATTGGTAAAACAGACATTTTAGTTTTAGATGAAGCTACTTCTTCCTTAGACATTAAAAATGAAAATATAATTTTTAAAAAATTGATAAAAAGATTTAAAAATAAAATGATAATTTGTGTTACTCATCGTTTATCAAACTTGAAATATTTTGATAAGGTGTTTAAAGTACATAACGGCAAGTTAATTAAAATTAAATAATTCAAAAAATCAATATGAAAATATTTATTACTGGTGCAGAGGGGTTTATTGGATCTCATCTTACTGAAAAATTAGTAAAACTTGGTCATTATGTTAAAGCTCTAGTTTTATATAACTCATTTAATAGCTGTGGCTGGCTAGAGGATTTAAATAAAAAAAAATATAAAAATTTAGATATAATTTATGGTGATGTTAGAGATGAAAACTTTATTTACAACCAAACAAAGAAAATAGATGCTATTTTTCATTTAGCAGCATTAATTTCTATTCCACATTCATATAATTCTTATCATTCCTTTGTAGATACAAATATTAATGGCACTATAAATATCCTCTCTTCTGCCAAAAGAAACAAAATAAAAAAAATTTTTATTACTTCAACAAGTGAGGTTTATGGAACTGCTCAAAAAATACCAATTAACGAAAAACACCCGCTAAATCCACAATCTCCATATGCAGCTACTAAAGTTGCCGCAGATCAAATATCTCTCTCATTTTTTAAGAGCTATGGTTTACCTGTTACAATTTTGAGACCATTCAACACTTATGGACCCAGACAATCTGCAAGAGCAATTATACCAACAGTATTATCTCAAGTTCTTTCAAAAAAGAAAAAAATTAAATTAGGAAATCTATCTACTTCACGTGATTTTACTTATATAGATGATACTATAAATGCTTTTGTTAAAGCATTGAATTCAAAAAATATTCAAGGTCGTACAATAAATATTTCAAGTAATAATAGAATATTTATAAAAGATTTATTAGCTAGAATTAAAAAGATAACAAACTCAAAATTTCAAATTATTCATGATAAAAAAAGATTTAGACCAAAAAAAAGTGAGGTTGAGGTCTTAGTTGGTAATAATAAACTTGCGAACAAATATTTAAAGTGGGCTCCAAAATTTGCCTCAAGCAAAAATTTTAATCTTGGACTAAAAAAAACTATAGATTGGTTAAAAAAACCTCAAAATTTATCGAAATATAAGTCTGATAATTACAATATATGAAAAATTATAAAAATTTTGAGAAATTAATCTTAAGAATAAAGAAGAAATTTAAAAAAAATAAAATTAATTTACATGAACCATACATAACAAAAAAAGATGAGTTATCAGTTATATCAAGTCTAAGGAAGAATCAAATTTCAGCGTACGGCAAAACTACAAAAGTTTTTGAGAATAAAATAGCCAAACTGGTCAAGAATAAGAATGTTTTATCGACTATTAATGGTTCCTCAGCTTTGCATTTAGCTTTAAAAATGATTGGAATTGATAATAACTCTGAAGTTTTTGCTCCATCTCTAACATATGTTTCTTCAATAAACGCTATTAGATATTGCAATTCTGAACCAATATTTTTTGAAATTGATAAAGAGACATTGTCTATAGACTTACAAAAATTTAAAAAATTTTTAAAAAGAAATACCTTGATGAGAGATAAAAAATGCATTCACAAAAAAACTAAAAAGCATATTAAAGCCCTTATTTTAGTGCATCTGAACGGTCTATGTTGTGACATAGATCAACTTAAAAAAATTTTAAAAAAATTGAATATTATTTTAATAGAAGATGCAGCTGAGGCAGTTGGGAGCACTTATAAAAAAAAACATTTAGGAACATTTGGCGAAATAGGGGTATTTAGCTTTAATGGAAATAAAATTATTACATCAGGTGGAGGCGGTGCTTTAATTTTCAAAAATAAAAAATTATATGAAAAGGCAAAGCATTTCTCAACAAACTGCAAAGTAAAGCATCAATATGAATATATTCATGATGATATCGGTTATAATTATAGAATGCCAAGTATAAATGCTGCTTTAGGTTTATCGCAACTTAAAAAGTTGAAAACATATATTTATAGAAAAAAAAAAATTCATAACTTTTATAGTGAAATACTAGATAGTGAAAATTTCGAATTAATAAAGCCTATTAAATTTTGTAATAGCAACTATTGGTTAAATACCCTTAAAATAAAAAATAAAAGTTTACAAAAAAAAAAATTAATCAGATTAGCATTTGATAAAAATTTTTTTTTAAGACCCTTGTGGAAACCAATGCATTATTTTCCACAATTTAAAAAATGTTCAAAAATGGATTTAAAAATAACTGAATATGTTTACAAAAATTATTTAAGTTTACCAAGTAGTGTATTTTTGCAAAAATGAAAAAAATTATATTATATGGAGCAGGGGGTCATTGTATTTCACTTATTAATTTAATAGAACACACAAAAAAATTTAAAATAATTGGTATAATTGGGAAAAAAAAAGAAATTAATAAAAATATTTTAAATTATAAAGTTAATTATACTGATGACGATCTAATTTCATTAAGAAAAAAAAGTAAATTTCTCGTATTGTCAATTACTAGTTACTCAAATTTAAAAAAGAGAGATCAATTAATTAAAAAATTGTCTAATTTGTTTATATTACCTAACATTGTTTCGCGTAATGCTAAAATTTCAAAACATATAAAAATGGGAGTAGGGAATCAAATATTTGATGATGTAATTGTTAACGCGGGATCAAATATTGGAAATAATTGTGTGATAAATCACAAGTCATTACTAGAACATAATGTTTTTATAAAAAATAATGTACATATTTCAACAGGCTGTATTATTAATGGAAATTGTTCTATTGAAGATAATTCTTTTATTGGATCCGGATCTATTTTGAGACAAAATATTAAAATAGGAAAAAATAAATTTATAAAAATGGGATCAATTATCAAAAAATAAAATGAGAACTCTTATAGTTGCTGAAATAGGTGTTAATCATAATGGGAAAATAGAAATTGCTAAAAAATTAATCGATAAAGCAAAAAAGGCAGGTGTAGACTATGTAAAATTTCAATCCTTTGTCTCTAGTGAAGTTGTCACTGATTATTCACAACTAGCTGAATATCAAAAAAAAAATAAATTAAAGAGTATTAAACAAATTGATTTGTTAAAAAAATATGAGTTAAGTTTTAAAAGTCAAAAATTACTTTTTTTATATTGCAAAAAAAAAAAAATAAAATTTATTTCTACACCTTTCGATTTTCAAAGCGTTGAATTTTTAAAAAATAAAATAAGTTTATTTAAGATATCTTCAACTGATATAGGTAACCTTCCACTTTTAAATCAAATAGGTAAATTAAAAAAAAAAATTCTTTTATCAACTGGAATGTCTAGTTTAGATGAAATAGTAATAAGTATTGATGAATTGGTAAAAGCTGGAACAAAAAAGAAAAATATAACCGTTTTACATTGCACATCATCTTATCCTTCTAATTTTTCTGAATTAAATTTGGAGTCAATTCAATATTTAAAAGATAAATTAAAATTACCTATAGGATTTTCAGATCATTCTCAAGGAATAGAGGCTTCCTTAGCAGCAACAGCTTTAGGGGCAACAGTTATAGAAAAACATTTTACATTAAACAAAAAAATGTCTGGGCCTGATCACTCTTCAAGTTTAGACCCATTAGAATTAAAAAATTTAGTTATAGGAGTTAGAAGAATAGAAAAAAGTTTAGGAAATTACGAAAAAAAAATAACAAAAAATGAAATTAAAAATAAAAAAAAACTAAAGAAATCAATAGTAGCCTTACAAAAAATTATAAAAGGAGACATTTTAAGTTCAAAAAATTTAACAACGAAGAGGCCCGGAAATGGTATTTCACCGATCAAATGGTATAAAATTTTAGGAAAAAAAGCTAAGAAAACATTTTTAAAAGATGAACAAATCAAAATTTAAAAGACAAAAAATTGCAATTGTTACAACAACTAGGGCTGATTATGGTTTATTAAAAAATTTAATAATGAAACTAGAGAGATCAAAATTTGTAGATAGCAAATTAATAGTTTGTGGAACCCATACTATTAAAAAATTTGGATTAACGATAGATGAAATTAAAAAAGATAAAATTAAGATTTTTAAAATAATTGAAACTAATTTAGAAAATGATCAACCATTTGAAGCAACAAATTTTTTCTTAAATCTCGGTAAAAAATTTAATTTACTTTTTAATAAATCTTTATTTGACGGGATTATTATTCTTGGAGATAGATATGAGGTTTTATCGATTGCATCGATAGCTAAAATTTATAATATACCAATAATTCATTTACATGGTGGGGAAAGCACTATTTCTCTAATAGATGATTCTATAAGGCATGCAATTTCAAAACTATCATGCTTACACTTCACATCTCATAAAACATATAAAAAACGACTTGAAAATATGGGAGAAAATCCCAAGCATATTTTCAATGTTGGAGGGCTTGGAGCGTCAGCTATTAATCAGATTAAGCTTTTAAGTAAAAAAGAGATTGAGAAAATCATCAGAATCAAATTAGACAAAAAATTTTTTCTAATTACTTTTCACCCTATTACTCTTGAAAATGAAAATACTGAAAAGGAATTTAAAAATTTGCTTAAAGTGTTAAAAAAATTTAAAAAAATGATACTTATATTTACTAGCCCTAATGCAGATGTAAATTATCAAGTAATTAAAAGTTTACAAAATAGTTTTATTAAAAAAAATAAAAACTCAAATGTTTATCATTCTTTAGGTACAGAAATTTATTATAATCTAATGAGATATAGTTCCGGTATAATTGGTAATTCCTCTAGTGGAATCTTAGAAGCACCTTCATTTAAAATTCCAACTATAAACATCGGTGAAAGACAGGGAGGTAGGCTGCAGTCCAATTCTATTATTAATTGCTCTGGAAACAAAAAAAGAATAAAAGCTTCTATAGATAAAGCATTAAGTGCCAAGTTTAGAAATAAGATAAAATTTTCTAAAAATATTTATTTCCAAAAAAATACTGAAAGTAAGATAATTTCAGTTATAGAAAAGACCAATTTAAGATTATTAAATAAAATAAAATTTATATGAAACAAATTAGAATAGTTTATTTTGGTGCATCTAATTATTCACTTTATTTTTTAAAAAATTTAAAAAGACAAAATATTGATATAGCAGGCATATGTTCAATAAAAAAAAATAAAGGTTTTTTGACTGATTGTATCGATTTATCAAAATATGCAAAAAAAAAAAGAATAACAGCAAAAAAGTGGTCAAATAATAATTCAAAGCAAATAATTAATTGGATTAAAAAAATTAAACCTGATTACATATTTTGTATTGGCTGGCCATTTTTATTAAATTCTCAAATTTTAAAATTACCAAAGTTTTTTTGTGTTGGATTTCATCCAACTAAAATACCTGATAATAGAGGAAGGCACCCAATAATATGGTCTATAATTTTAAAATTAAATAAAATTTATCCATCCTTTTTTATTATGACAAAAAAACCTGATTTTGGACCAGTAATATCTAAAATTGAAATAAAGATTAAAAAAAATGCAACATCAACAAATTTATACAAACTTATGGTAAAAAAAAGTTTTCAACAATCGGTAGACTTACTGAAAAGATTAAAAAGATATAATAAAATTAACTTAAATGATTGGTTTAAAAAAAATAAGAAAAATATGGGTAATTTACTGAGAAAAAGAGATTATAAAGATGGATTGGTAGATTGGAGAATGAGCTCTGAAAGTATAAATAACCTTGTAAATGCACTAAAATATCCTTACCCCTTAGCTAGTTTTTTTTACGAGAATAAAGAATACAAATTGAGAAAAGTAAAAATAGTAAAATGCAAATTAAGTTTGGAACCTGGTAAAATAATATCAGTTAAAAATAAGAAACCTGTTATAAAAACTGGTGATAGTGCGATACAATTATTAGATTTTAAACCAGTAAGAAATTTTAAAGAAAAAAAATATATTTTATGAGAACATTAGTTATTTCACCTCACCCAGATGACGAGACACTAGGGGTTGGCGGTACTATTCTTAGTAGAATAAAAAAGAAAAAAAAAGTTGCATGGTTAATTGTAACAAGTCTAGAAAAGAATGATCAAAATGAAAATTTAATAAAAAAAAAAAAGCAAGAAATAGAGAAAGTTAGGAAGAATTACAAATTTTACAAAACTTTTCAACTAAATTTTCACGCCACTAAACTTGATCAAATACCACTAAACAAAATAATAGACTCTATATCTAAGGTTATAAAAAGTTTCAAACCAAACGAAGTTTTTCTTCCACATATAAGTGATGCTCATACTGATCACCAAAAAATTTTTTTAGCTGTTTCAGCATGTACAAAAACTTTTAGATATCCTTACATTAATAAATTATTATGTTATGAAACGATCTCAGAAACTGGATACGGAATTAATTCCAAAAAGAAAAATAATAATTTTAATCCAAATTATTATGTAAATATTGAAAATTTTATAAAGAAAAAAATTCAGATTGCTAAATTTTATAAAACTGAGATAAAAAAACACCCTTTTCCAAGAAGTATAAAAAATATGAAATCATTGGCAATTTTGAGAGGAGCAGAATCTAATAATAAGTATGCAGAGGCTTTTGAATTACTAAAGTTTATTGAAAATTAATGAATAAATGGAAAAAAATAATTATTAAAGAAAATATTAAGATAAGAGAAGCTGTTAAAAATTTAAATAAATCATCTTCACAAATTGCATTAGTAGTCGATAAAATGAGCAATTTTGTTGGCACAATTACTGATGGAGATATTAGACGTTCTTTTCTTAAAGGGTCACAGTTAGGAGATAGTATAAAAAAAATAATTAATAAAAAACCAATAATTGTCTCAAAAAAAACACCAAAAATTGTTGCGATAAATATTATGAGATCAAAGCAAATTAAACATATACCAATCATCGAAAAAAAAAAAATATTTGGTATCCATTTTTTAAATGAAAAATTCAAAAATAAAAAAATTTTAAATACTAATTTTATAATTATTGCTGGCGGTAAAGGTAAAAGATTAATGCCACTTACTAAATTTACACCTAAACCGATGCTTAAAATTAAGAATAAGCCAATTTTAGAACACATTATTATAAAGGCAAGAAACGAAGGCTTTAAAAATTTCACAATTATTGTTCATCACTTAAAAGAGCAAATAATCGACTATTTTGAAAACGGTAAAAATCTTGATGTAAATATCAATTATTTAATAGAAAAAAAACCATTAGGAACTGCTGGAGGTTTAAAGAATTTAAGTAAAAAAATATCCAAACAAGTAATTATATCTAATTCTGATGTTATAACTGACTTAAGCTATAAAGAATTATTAAATTATCATTTACAAAATAAGTCAGATGTTACTATGGCAATAAAAGTAATTAATAAAAAAGAAAAATTTGGTTTAGTTAAGTTAAGAGGAATTGATATTAAAGGTTTTGAAGAAAAACCCTTAACAACAAAATATATAAATTCTGGGGTTTATATATTTGAGAAAAACTTATTTAAGAATATTTCTGGAAAAAATGAAATGGATATGATTTCTTTTTTAGAGAAACTTAAGTCAAAAAACAAAAAAATAAAAGCTTTCCCAATTTTCGAAAATTGGAGTGACATTGGAATAAAACGTCAATACCAAAGATTTAACACATGAAAGATTTTTTTAGAATAATTCCTTGGTTAGAAGTTAAAAATTCTAATTTGATAAAGGGTATTAATATGGAAGGTTTAAGAACTATTGGCGACCCAGTAAAATTTGCACAGGAATATTATAATAATAATGCTGATGAAATAATTCTATACGATGTTGTCGCCAGTTTATATGATCAAGATACAATGTTGCCTTTAATTTCAAAAGTATCTGAAAATATATTTATTCCTCTAGTTGTAAGTGGGGGTATTAGATCAATTAAAGATATAAGAAAAGTACTTAGAGCTGGAGCAGACAGAGTTTGCCTCAATTCTGTTACATTTGAAAAAAAAAATTTTGTTAAGGAAGCTGTTGAAATATTTGGTTCTTCAACAATAAGTATTAATTTGCAAATTATGAAGCAAAAAAATTGTAAATATTATTGTTTCTTTAATAATGGTAGAGAAAAAACTGGTGTAGAATTAAATTACTGGATAAATCATCTAATTGATCAAGGTGCAGGTGAACTAATAGTTTCAAGCATCGATAAAGATGGCTCCATGCAAGGTATTGATTTAGACTTAATTAAATATCTTAATCCAAAAACAAAAATTCCAATAATTCTTCACGGAGGCTGCAATGGTTCTGAGCATAAATTAAATTTCGATAAATCAAAAATTGATGGTTTAGCAATAGCAAGTTTGTTTCATTATGATTTAACTAAAAAGCAAAGGTTTAATGGATATGTAAATAAAATTGGAAATTTTGAATATCTACAAAATAAAAAATCAATTTATTTTAGCAATGAAAATAAAAATTTTTTAAGTTTAAAAGATTATAAAAAAAGAATGAGCCCCTCATTCAATATAAGAAATTGATAAATTTATGTACGATACAGCAATAATTGATTATGAAACTTCAAATCTTAAAAGTGTCATATCTGCATGTAAATTTGCAAAAATGAGCTACATTATTACCAATGATATTAAAAAAATAAAAGCCTCAAAGTCTCTAATCATTCCTGGTGTTGGATCTTTTAAAAGTGCAATAAATTATTTAAGAAAAAAAAAATTAGATTTAATTATTTTAGATTTTTATAAAAAAAAAAAACCTATTTTAGGAATTTGTTTGGGAATGCAAATATTTTTTAATTCAAGTGAAGAGTCAAAAAATATTAAGGGATTAAGTTTAATTAAAAAACCAGTTAAAAAATTTCATACTAATACAACAAAAAAAATACCTCTTATTGGATGGACTAAAATTATAGGAAATTTTAAAGATAGTTTGGTTAGATCAAATAAAGACAAAAATTATTATTTTGTTCATTCATTTTATATAAATTTTTTTAGAAAAAAGAATTTTAAGATTTTTTACAGTTACAATGGAAAAACAAAATTTTGCAGTTACATAGAACATAACAATTTATTTTTAATTCAATTTCATCCTGAAAAAAGTGGGGCAAAGGGTTTAGAGATTTATAAAAATTTTAAAAAAAAAATTAAAAATCAATAAGATGGCACAAGGTTTATTTAATCTTCCTCAAAAAGTATCTTTTTGTAAAGAGTGTGTCATGTCAAACCAAAAACCATACTCAATGAGTGAGTTCAAACATACTTTCAAAAGGAGAGGTGCAAAGTATATGAAAATTGATGATGATGGAGTTTGTTCTGCATGTAAAGTCAATAAATTAAATAATTCTATTGATTGGGTCAAAAGAGAAAAGGAATTATGCAAACTCTTAGATAAATTTAGAAAAAATAATGGTGAGTTTGATTGTTTAGTTCCAGGCAGTGGTGGCAAAGACAGTGCAATGGTTTCTCATGTGCTTAAATATAAGTATGGCATGAATCCACTTACATGTACTTGGCAGCCAGTAATGTACACAGATTATGGA
>MDTG01415441.1_pt1 | contig 16724 bp, 10 predicted proteins | sample 811421 | NCBI WGS metagenome assembly MDTG01 (sample SAMN05326645, study PRJNA326480) | marine metagenome | isolation source: seawater | place: Pacific Ocean: South East | collected 2011
CCTGCTAATGATGTGCCCAGCATAGTATGAGGAGAATCATAACCTGGATTACCTGAATCACTCCACACACGTGCTCCACCATCCCATGATGCAAATCCCATTTGCATAGTACCATTTTGTAATGCATTTTGTATGTCTGCATTGCCAACAAAAGATTTCACCCATTGTAATTGTGCATAAGCTCTAGTATTAGGATTTGTTGGGCTATTTGTACTACCTGATACATCCACTGTTACTACTACATCAATTAAACATGCTGACGCACCACCAGTAACACTTGAAGCTACATTATCTACAGTTATTGTTGCTGGCTCAGTAGTATTAACACCAATCTCACAAAGTCCTGTAGATGCATTAAAGTTGTATCCGGGAGGGCACTGAGGTGTCGTTGTAGTTGTTGTCTTTGTAGTAAAGAAGTGATTAATACTTGGTAAAGCTAGTTCAGGATGCCAATCATGGAATGATATCCAAGCTTTTGATTTTGGATCATAACTACAAGTCCATGAACAATCATCAAAGAATAATGGATCACCTATATCAATACTAATATAAAAACCTGCTTTATTTTTTATTCTTACAGGTTTACTTAAACTATCTGTAAATTGTGCATCTGCTACATATGCTGGTTTAAGTTGATAATCCTTCTTCATAAAGTAGACCGTATCATCTACAGAATCATACATGACTTGGCAACCTACACCATGAACTGGATTATCTGTCCATACTGAATCCTCTGACTCAGGGAATTGTTTTATAAATCTTGATGGTAAGTATTTTGCAAACCACCATTTCATACCAGCATTTGATATTGGCTCTAAACCTTTACCACCATACTGGAATATTTTACCTTGTGCTTGTGATATAAAGAATAATCCTACTGGTGTATTTATAACTCCTCTTAAACTTTCACATGAGCCATACTCATTTGATACATCAGCATTTGCTACATTTTGGAAAGGTTGACTAAACAATCCTCCATCTCCTATAGTTAACTTAGTATCTAATCCTGTTTTAAGAGTATCTAAACCTTGGAACATTTGAGGTGACAAGAATGGGAAAAATATTAATGCCCCACTTTTATTTATAGGCTTAATTACACTTACCTCATTTTTAAAGTCTTTATAATTATTATTTAAGAATACTCTCCAAAAATCTCTTTTTGATTCTTCTTGTGCTTGTAATGAATAAATTAATCTTTTTGGATATGATACAAAACATGTTTCTGCTACTAAAGGATCATAATCACGGTCTTGAATATTTCCAAAAGATGACAACTGTGTTGGAAACTTAGCAGGAGTTAATGAATCATCATACTTATAAAAATTATCTGCCTTAATATTGTCTGCATGAAATAATACATTTAGATCATTAAATTCATATATATCATAAAATCTTTTATCAGGTCTATCTTCATAATCCCTATTTGCTAAATTAATTTCTGATTCACAGAAAAATTCATTAACACCATTTATGTGAGTATACATATATGCAAACTCCATATTATATGCTGGGTTTAAATCATTACCTCCTCCAAATAAACTACCAATTAAACTACCACTTTGACAGTTTCCAAATCCTCTATCTAAATAGTATTTACCAGTTGGTAATTTATCTCTCCATGACCCAGATGCAAATCCTAATGTTGCTATTTCTCTTGCTATACCACTAATATCAAATTTAGTAGAGTCTAACCAAAATCTAGGATATGGTACATTAACATATAAACTATAGTCATATGAAAAACCATCTGGTTGACCATTTAAGAAATCTGTAAATATAGGCATGATACACTTTTCTGTATATCTATTTATAAATGCATCACCAGCAAAAATAGGTTTTGAGCTATATAAAAATTCATTAGGTTTTTCTGGATCTAATAACTCAACACAACCACGCATTTGTATTTGCTTTATACCATCTAATTGACCATATTGATTATCAAAGTTATATTTTAAAGATCCATATAAAGCTGCAATGTTTCTTTTAAATGGTTGTGAGTACTGCACCATATACTTATTTGCATAATCATCAATTGATCCATTACTCATTACATAACCACCTAAAGCAAATCTAGAGTTATCATCTACTAAATAACTATGATCTATTTCTTGTTCTGTAGATATTGCTACTGTAGATGGTCTAAATAAATTATTAATCTTATATTTTGTTCCATCAAATGTTTGAAAAGATGAACCTAAATAATTAGAAGCACTGTTTTTTACTCTAAACGTATCTCCTAAATTTTTCTTAGTAAACTTATTAAAAAATCCTACTGAGTTATATTTTAATACAAAATCTTCAAAATCAACTAGGTTATAAAATAATTCTATAATCTCATTACCACCTATAGATATATTCTTTTGTGCCATTGATATACCTGCAAGAGCTCTTAGAAGACTTGGCATAGCTGCTTCAGGTTTATCATAAACAACTCCCTGCTCAATACCACCACCCATAACACCAGGTATAGTAGCTTTTGCAAAGTTTCCAGCTCCTGTTGCTTTTAATTTAGTATCAGAAGCAATACCTCCACCATACAAATCTGCTAAATCAACAGCATTATCTATTAAGCCATCTAATAGTAAATTCCATATTGCATTACCTACTGCTAATGATCCTACACCAAGTGCATTCTCAGCTGCCTTACCCACAGAGTTTGAAACACCTAAAAATAAAGCATTACCAGTAGCATTGTTTCCTTGAACTGGCATTGCTTTTTTACTTGCAGTACCTTGTACCGCATTTAGTGCATAACCTACACCAATAATTGCTGCAAGTGTTGATGCTACCGGCCTTAATAATTTAAACTGAGGATGCTTCTCAGATGGTTTAAATGTACCTGTAGATTTTCCTGATATTTCTCCTATAATTTTTGTTTCATATGCATTTAAAAATGGCTTTGTAAACATTAAGTCTGGAGAGTGAAAAGTAAATACATCTTTTGTATGACCTTTCAAAGGCTTAAATTTGTTTATACTATCTGTAAAACTATCTTCACAATCTTTAGTTCTATGTTCATCATTTCTTCTACCATCATGAAAAAATACATCATCTTGTAATGAGTTATATGGATAGTTTGGATACAAACCTTGTGTACTTGTACCTAATAAATTTTCTTCATCAGGTATATCATACTTACGCATGTTCTTAAACATACCTTTAGCTAATATAGATCTAGCTCCTTGTCTTGAACCACGTAGTATTTCATAACCAACAACATTAGGTATATAAGTACCATCATTGAATTTAGGTCTGCCTATATTAGAAAACTGTACTCCAAGAATATTTATTAAGTCACCATTAGTATTAGTTAAATGAAGTGGGCTATTTGCACCACCAATACTCTCATCTGGCATTTTGTGATGTCTTATATACTTACCACAAAGATCACCCCAGATATCAGGTCTATTGACTGGATATCTTTCAGATGATTGCCAAAATCCCATATCTCCTTTAGCAACAACTAATGTTCCATCATCTTGTATTTCAGCAAGACCTTGTGCTGTTATGCTAGCTGTATTATATACCTTATATAAAGGATCTCCTGATGGGTCTACAACATTAGATCCAGTAATGACTTGATCTTCTGGTGTTGAAAGACCACTTGGCTCATTAAAATTTCTTGGTGCTCTACCTGGTATATGATAAGATGATGATCTCTCTCCTGTATTATATATCCATCTAATAAAGAATGCATATTGTTCATCACGCATAAATCCTAGTTTATTACCTGCTAAATGATAATAGTCACTAGATACTTGATTTATAACCCATTCTGTTTTTATTTCATTTGCAATAGGTTGATAGTTAAAATCAAACTGTTCTACAGGTCCTTGTCTTAAAAGCCAATCATTTACTACAAACATTGACTCAGACTTTTCATATGCTGGACTACGTAATGGTATTTGCTCAAGGCTTATTGCAACTAATGCTTCATCTATAAAATCTATATTTATATCTTGAGTTTGTGTACTATATAGTCCTATTCTTTTTGCAGAAGTTTGACCTTGATTTCTTCTTAATATAACAAGTTCATAAAATTCATAGTCTTGATCTAAATTTGATACTGCTATATCTAATGATCCATTACTACCTTCATGGCTAAACAAAGTTTGTATATTTGATATACCTATGTAATCTGTAACTCTTTGTTCATTTTCTACATATGCAATATAAGCTTGATATGCACCATTTCTTAACATTCCTCCGTCAGTAGCTTTTGTTAGCTTGACGCAAGGTGTATCAACTAAAGGTGCCAATCTTATTTTTTCACAGTCTAATTGTTTTGGCTCAACATCTTCATAAACAGCACAATCATCTCCATTGATACCGGGGCCTGCTATTTGTACTTGTTTATATGGTACCTCATCTATGTTAAGAGTTCTTGATGGATTATTACCATCATCCCAATATACTTGCCAAGTGCAATCAAAATTTTCTTTTGCTGCACCAGTAATTAAAAATTTTCTACTAAAGTTTAAACAAGGATCATTAACAATAGTTTCATATTTACATTCACTATCATCAAAGCGTCCTATCTCAGAACTTATATCATCAGTTGAATAAACTATCCACTCATCTCCATATCTATGGATAGCACCAATAACAGTATATGGAATTACACCACAAGAAAGGTTAGCAGGTTCATTACCTATAACACCTAAGTCACCATCTTCAGAATTATTTGCAATATTACGTGCATGCCACCATGCCTGGTTATTCTCCAGGGATGGGGTAATATCCTTGTTCATCCCTTTAATAAAGGAATTTGTTTGAACAGAGGAGCTATTGCTGTTTGCCCTTTGACGTCTGCTAGAAGAAGGTGTTCTTTTTTTTGCCATATTACATTATATCTTTAATAAGATGATCCAGATGTAGTTGAACTACCTACTGCCGTATTAGGTGCTGAAACAACTCTTGGATTTTCAGGAGCATAGCTTAAGAACATATTATAATAGTTATGATACTGTGCTCTCCTATTCATTGTCCACACCTTTTTCATTTCTTGGAAATCTGGTGTATTTACAAATGTTAGTGCATTGTTTCTAGAAGCTCTTAATCTTTGTTCTACTAATCCTAATTGCTGAGATACATTTTCTCCTTGCCAAATCATATTCTCAAGTATTCTTTGTTTAAGAGCATACTCATAATACTCATTGCAATATGGGTGATCTAGTACAAGTAAGTCACCAAATGCATCTTCCATTGCACCTTGATAACTAATATATACTTTACCAGTAGCAAAATTAGTAAGTAAGAAACCATCTTTTATTTCTGCTGTATCTAGAGATTGTGCTCCTAGACTTGGGCAATAACAAACTTTATCATTTAAACTTGTTATTCTTAGTTGTGACCAATGATTAAATACTCTATATTGTTCTGCACCTATTCTCTGTACAAGTTGATATTCTTTTTTATTATCACATGTTTTAATAACACATACATCTTTACAAGTTGGATCTGTATTACATGGTTCTTGTTGACCAGGTGCTGGTTTATAAGGCACGTCATTTGTTGTTTCAACATGAGTACCTGAAGGAAGAGATGCACTTATCTTATAACTACCACATCTAAATGCATAATTTACATATTTAAAATCCACAGGTAGTTGACCTCTTCCGTGTTCTATATCTATAATAACTTCTTTAGTTCTATGTATTCTTAATCCAAGATCATAGTTAACTCTTTGAGCTACTTTAATAAGTTGTTGAGGTTCTATCAAACCTTCCAATGCGTATGTAGAAAAGTCAATGGAAACATCTTCCATCAACTGACTAAATGTTCTATAGTTTTGTGATACTCCCATTATTGTCTATTTAAGTTACGTTTATTATCTGAGTCTTCAGAAGGCACTTTAATAGTGTTAAGCATTGTATTTACAACTTGCTGTTCTATTTCAGCAAATAATGCTTCAGGTATATACATCTCTTGTTCATACCTTGGTGTACAATCATTTTCTGTATCACAATCCCATTTAGTAATATCTGAGTCAAATACTCCTTCTACTTTTATTGCATCCCATTCTATATTAGGACAATAAATATATCCATCTAACCACCAAAAATATTTTGTTTTATTATATTTAAAGGTTGTAGTTTTGGTCATTGATGTATATGTCCCTGGTTGTGTTGCTTGTAATTCTTGAGATCCATCTATTGAACTAATAGTACGGATTAAAGGGCCCCAGTATCCTTCAAACATTGATGGTAATCTAAGTTTAGTTCTTTTGATAGTACATCCACTTTGTATACCAGCACAATGTGCTTCTACTTTATCTACTTCAATAAGTTCTACGTATGGTAATGTTTTCCAAACAGAATTAAATTTAAGAAGCTTATTTGCATAATCTTGCCTTCTCATTAAGAATTGAGCATACTTTTCAATCAAGCTGTATATATATCTATCAGTAACAAAGGCATCTTGCACTTCTGCTTTTACCTGCCCTCTGATTCTAGATATTGTTTGTGCTATTGTTGCCATTCTTTTTAATTTTCAAATTCATTATATTTTTTTAATGCTTGTTTGGTTTGTTCAGGGTTCTCATCATAAAGATGTGCAACTCTGTATTTATTTTGCATAACAACATACTTTGTCCAATTTATAGGATACTGCTTTGCTACAGATCTTTTGAAATCTCTACAAGCTACAAAATGCCATAACTCTCTATTTTTAAATCTATACTTAGTAGAATAGTTTGTATAAAATATTTTACCTATGTTACCATCTGTTTCCCAGTTCTTATTTTGTAATACTTTACCGTATTGCTTTGATAAAGCATAATTAGTATTAACTGTCTTAGAAGGCTTACAAGTTCCTATGAATAAATAACCTAGTGAGTCAGGTAATTCTACCCCATCTCTACTATTAATTACTTCATTCCATAGTTTTACATTGTATAGCTTTATTATCTTTTTTAGTTTAACATTATCTATCTTTGAGTATAAAGGTTTTTTTTCTTTAAACTCTTTAATTGTATCCTCATTCAATAACCCTAATCTCTTCTCTCTATACCTTGGAGCCTTAAGATCAGGTTTTTTAAAATTATTTATCATATGGTTACATTTATAATTTACAAAAAAAACCCCAGTAAATGAAATTTTGCTGAGGTCTTTATAAAGCTTGATAGGTTAATTCACATATATTTCCCATAGTAGGGTGCTGTAACTCTAATTTACCTGATCTTCTATTACCTACATATTTATTATGATAATGGTAATAGTCTGTGTTTCCTATACTTGGCAGAGTCTTATGTATAAAACCTGTTGTCTCAGCAGTAGTCATGTATTCTACTTTTCTTTCTGTATGGAAATGTCCTGTAAATAATGTTCTATTTACTGTGTCACCCCATTCTCTAGGATATTCTGTAGCATATACAAGAGGTGTATTCTTACTTGGTTTGTCCCCGTGTTCAAAAGCATTAAAGTTATTATGCCAAACATGCACCTTTCTTTCTTCATACGTTATATCCCACTCAATGTTTTTACTTTCTATTGATTGTGACAGAGCATGAACTAAATGGAAAGATGATAACCTATCATGATTACCAGGTACATAAACAACTACAAGATCATTACAAAAGTTCTTAAGATACCCTATTGCCCAATGCATAGCATCAAATGCCTGCATATAAGCCTCTGTAGCGGTCATACAGTTCTCCAATGGTGTTCCACTAGTGGTTGTACCAGTAAAGGTGTCCATGTTGATTAGATCACCTCCTACAACAAAATACAGCTTTTCTATATAATGTGATGGTGTAGCCCTATGTATAAGATTTACAATAGTATCTTCAAAGTCTTTATCTATAGTTTGGTTACCTTCCTTACCAAAGTGTATATCCTGTATAGACATAATACCACATACACTTTCACCTTTCTTTAAACTTTTAAGATTTGGTTTAGGAAGTTTATATGTTTTTGGTTTCCAATTCTTCAAGAGATCTTCTAAATACTTCTCTTCTGAGTTTTTAATTTTTGATACTAGAGCTGAAACCCTCCAGTGATCTCCCATTTGTTTATTCCAATATGATGAAAGTTTCCATATACTTGTATCTATTTTAAGTAAATGGATAATCTCTTCTGGACTTTTTGGTTCAAAGTCAAAGGTTCCTGATAATTTACCTTCTCCCTTTTCTAAGTCAATAGATTCTACTAGTTGAGCATTATCAGCAGCTTTGCTAAAAAACTTACTTTTCTTCTTCTCAACTTTTCTTTCATTTAATACTTCTTTCTTTAATTTTTTATATTGTGATTCTGAAATATTTAATTTTTCAGCACAATAACTTGGATGTTTTTTCCACTTTAAGGACTCTATTATCCTGTGTTTTAAGTAATTAGACATAATAAGTTAGTATTGATTTTTGTAAATGTAGTTATAATATATTGATTTTCATGGTATTTATAAAAAAAAAGAGACTGGGTTACCCCAGTCCCTCCCAACGTTTGCAGCAGAAAACCAACAAACCACCACTTGTTGTTTCTTTTTAGGATGCAGGTGTAGAGAATAATATCTCTATTGGTTTACAAACAACTGAGTTACCAGCATCCTGCACTTTGACCTTATAAGCTGTACTAGCTGTAAGGTTAGTGATCTTATAATTTGATATTGTTGTTGCTATAGGTGTAGTGTTTTGTAATACCCATCCTCCTGGGGCTACTTGTGTATCTAAGTAAACATTTATACCTGTACTTGAACTCCAAACACCATCCCATAATACTTCAGCTGAGTCACTAGTAATAGTACCAGCATATACATTATATGGATCATGTTGTAGATCACTAGATGTACAAGCACCTAAGCCATTAGATAATATCATAGCAAACTTCTGAATAATAGAATCTAATCTTTCTCCTGAAGTAATAACTATTTTTTCACCATTTTCACCTATCTGAAAAGATGTACCACAATAGCTAACACATGCAGCACACTGCACATCTTCACATCTCTCACTGCCTACACTACAATCAGTATAAGTACATGGGTTTGTTAAAGCTGTGTCAGCACAACTACATTTTTCACTACATTTTGTACAATTACATGCCATTTTTTAATTTTTTATTTTATGAGCAACCTGCTATTATTTCTGCACTAATTGTGGATGGATCTTCATTTTGATTCCAATTTCCACCTGTGTTGATTGCCAACTCTCTCCATGGTTTAACCATAGTTCCTCCATTATTAAATTCCTTATTTACACCTTCACCTAGAACAAATATCTTTATTCCTGCAGCATTTGCTTGATTTGTTAACTGCTGAATAAATGCATAGTCTGTACCAGTAAATTGATCATCATCTCCAGATGATATATCATCTGTTATACAAATTATATATTTAGCTACATTATTTCTAAATGCACCTAAGAAATTACTATTCATAACTCTTGATATAGCTAAATCCATTGGCTCAGGATTAGAAGCACCACTACCTATTGGTACGCCACCTGGAGGTGAACCTGTATTTAATAAGTTAACTTGTGTTGTTGCATTAGCTCCGTTATTATTAGCAAACATTTCCCAAGCAGTGAAGAACATTGTATTACCACCTGCAGCTGTACCATTTACTGCTTCTTTCTGTACTGCTGGTAATGCTATATAATCAGTTGAAGTTGCATAGGTTGGTGTTTGATTTGCTGAACTTTTCTCACTAACTGTCATTACACCAATTCTATAATTATTAGAACCAGAAGATGTATCAATAGTGTTAACTAGTGTTGCAAAACCAGTTTTAATAGCATTAATTTCATCTGACATTGATCCAGTATAGTCAAGACAGAATGCTACATCCATACCATTTGTACATGGTGCTGCACCAGTTTCAGTTTGGAATGTTACTTGAGTAGCTGAACATACTTGTGTTTGACCACCATATTCTACTGTCAATCTTACTGTATATGTTGTTGAAGGAGATAATCCTGTAAATGAATGACTCACAGAATTACCTGGGTTATTAATAGTGTATGTAGCTGCTACTACACCATTGTTGTCTAGTATATCTATAATATATACAGCTGTTGCTCCTATTTGATTTACAAATGATACATCCACTCCTGTTTGAGTTACATTACTTGTTACTGGTGTTGGGCATGGTATTAAACCAGGTACCACATTTGATTGATTAGCTGTACAAGTATCTGCTCCATCAGTTACACTAAACTCAACAAGAACATTCATATCACCTTGTGTATTCAAAGTAGATACGTTAAAGTTAAGACCATTAGGGTTATTCTGTAAAGTAGAAACACTAAAGGTCTGTGTTAAGTTAGCACCTAAACTATCAGTTACAGTTATTTTACTAAATCCTGCTGAATCATTAAATGAATTAGGTATACTTGAATTTATAAAACTAAAGTTTATATTATCTATAATACCATTAGAGTTAGTACCTGTACTAGTAGTATATGCAAAGGTAATACCATCACATCCACTAGGGCAGCAATTTGTTTGAACGTTTGAAAGTGCATTATATAGATCATCTATAACTACCCAAGCATTTTGTAATGACTGTGCCATAGTGCTTGGTGAAGCATTCCATCCTGTTATAGAACCATAAGATGTTGATGAGTTTGCTAAACTTGTTGTAGAAGATGTTAGTGCTGTTTGATTTACTGCTGAATTAATAGCAGCTGGTAAACCTACTGCATTCTGTAAAGAACAAAAAGCACTTTCAAGTGCTAATACAACTACTGATACATTTGTTAATTGTCCTACATTACTCACACACGTTGGTACAATCTGAACTTCTGATGAAGTACCTGAACACGGTAATACACATGCTTCTAGAATTGATACTCTATTATCAATGCTAGTTAAAGTTGAATTGATTGTATTTATACTAGCTAAGTTAGTGCATACTTGATTAGCTATATGAGTTGCAAATTCATCTAAACGTAATTCAGTTACAGGATTACCACTTGGATCATTATACTGCAAACAAGCAGGTAATACCATCATTGGTAGGGAAGAGCTGCCTCCACCACCTGGGTTGCTAGGTACTGAATTACTATTAGCACAAATTTGTGTTACCATAGCCTGTAATACAGGGACTAAGGTTGTAGGAGTTATTCCTGGAATATTTAAACAGGTTAAATCTAGACCTGTTAAACTTGGATTAGCTGTTACACCATCTGTAATAATCTGGCATACTTTATCACCAATCTTTTTTGTTACTTCACTGATTGTATCACCAGTACAAAGATCTATACATGAAATATCTGGGCCTTGCCATATAACGCAATTGGATGAAATATTGTCACATCCATTTGTAGTGCCGCTTGAATTAGTTGGGATCATAAATATTTTTTTTTACTATAATGTACTGCTGACTTATGAACTATACAATTATAATATACAAAATTTTTTAAAACCAAACAAGAAAGTCTGGTTCTAAAAAATCTTGCAAATATTTATGAGAAGTATCTTACTTGGCTTCTTCTTCTTTTGGTTCTGCTATTTCACCATTATCAAGGTTTACATTGACACGCCCATACTTTTCCTCTAGTTCTTTTACTTTTGTTTCCCATAAACCTTTAGCTGATGCATGCTTTGATAGAAGATTTACTCTAGTAAGTTCATGAGCTCCTAAATCAAATATTGCTTGATTCAAATTACCTTGTGCCTCACGTACTTCTTTAAGTTCTTTAGCAGTTAATTTTTTTGCTTTTGCTTTTTTTGCCATTTTGTTGATTTTAAATTGTTACAAATATATAAATTATTTCCAAGATATTTCCGTCACAATTTTTGGTGTTTTAGAAAATAACTCTTCTTGTACTATTTCCTTCAAAGATAATAAATAGTTTTCAGATATTTTAGATTTTAAATAGTTAATTACTTCTTTCTTTTCTAGTTCTTTATAGTCACTGGTACTTATTTTATCTTTAGGATCAAAAACTACAGCCAATGCACCTTGTGCAGCAGCTGTCCTTTTTTTCTTGTATTTACCTACTGATCCATGTAATTCATATATAATTTGTTCTATGGAGTCATCTTGTCTTGTTACCAAAGATACAATTTCCCAGCTATACACAATATCTTTTATAGTGGGTTCAGTAGATTTTTTAACAACTTTTTTGGTTGTTTTTTTAGCTTGTGGTTTTTTTACCACTTTCTTTTTGGTTTTTTTTCTAGCCATTATATATAGAGTTTTCCCAAATATAATAAATTTATTTATTCAGAATAAGTAAATTTAAGAGTTTCTTCTTCATCTAAAGCTAGTTGCTCAACATTTGCAATACATATGGCTTCTAAAGGATCTGACTGAGGTTTTGCCCACTCTAATACTTTAGCTTCAAACTCTGCTGAATCTTCAAACTCTACAAAGTTATCTACATCTTCTGGTAGTAAACCTATATATTGTACACCAGGTTCTGTATGTGAATATGTACCATCTGTTGCAGTAACGTCAAAGTAAATTTGTTCAATAACATGGTTTTTTCCTAACCATGTTTTTTTACCTTTCATTGCTGTTATTTTTACTGATGTTGTTATTGCCATAATTTATTATTTTAAGTTAAAGTTTGATCTGGATTATTTCTCCATACCTGCCTATTTATTACTGTATATTCCACTGTAATATACCAAGTAGGTTGACTACTAGCACTAATAGCTGAAGGTAACATAAGTTTTACAGGAGATTCTGTTGTACCCCTTTCTTCATTCTGCGGATTACTAAGTCCAAACAAATTATTATAAGCACAATATTGCCATGCACCATCACCATTTATAATAACAGATCTTGCTACACCTCCTAGAATTGCATATGTACTATTTGCCTTTTGTTGAATAAATTCTACAGCATATGTATTAGTTGACCATCCCGAACCTTTATTACTTCCAGTTTTATGTATAAATATATCTTTGACTATTAATAGCATACCAGAATCTGGAGTTGGTGTTACATTAACAGCATTAGCAAAACCAGAACCTGAAGGCCAACCGCCTTGTTCTAGTTTAGTGGTGTATCTATATGTTGCCATTAAGACTTTACCACCTGTTCCAAAACCTGCTGTAGATCTTACTAAACCTGTATTTGCTGTACCTGATAACCAAGTATCTTTATTAGTAGGTGTGTAAGCACCCATCTTAACATATCTAGGCCCAGATCCTCCTTCTACAAAGAAGTTTTGTTCTGTTGTATTACCTACATTTAATTCATTCCTTGCTCTAAATGTTCCATTAACATCAAATGCAGAACCTGGAGTTGTAGTTCTAAATCCTGTTTTTTTATTTACTAAATCTAAATACCAAGTAGGATTAGCTGGATCAGCACCAAAAGTCATGATACCTGCTCCAGTTATTTTTGTTCTTAAAGTATTGTTTGTTTTATTTAGTAATGAAGCGTTATCTTGAGTATTAATTGAAAAATCTCCAGTACCTCTGTGCGTAATATCTGATGAAGTATTTGCACCAGTATTACCTCTAATCATTCTTAATCCATAATCAGTGTAAGTAGTATCACCAATAAGGTCAATATAAGCATAACCATTTCCTGATCTACTAGCACCTATCTCAATATTATATTCTGAATCTGAAGATCCTCCTAATCTTAGAGTACTACCATTCCATGTGAATTCAGAACTAGAAGTTATACTTGAACCTCCATTCCAATAAGCTACTCTACCTGATGCACCACTACCAGTAATTGAGCCGTTTCCAGTACCTGCACCTATTAGTTCTCTTATCACAGCAGCTGTCATATCATCTGACAATTCTGCTTCTCCACCATTATTTATTATAGCTGGTATCCCAGTATCTGGAGATGTATTAGTAATTGTAATTGTACCTCCACTTGAGGTTGATGTCATTTCTGACTGTATTCCTGTTCCTTGTGCTATTGTAACAGTCTCTCCATTTGTTACACTTGTTGATTCAGTACCATTACCTTCTTTAATAGTCCATGATGACATTGATCCACTTCCGGTACCAGCACCAATCAAACTTCTTACTTCTGCTGCTGTAATACCTGAGTTTAATGAAGGTGAGCTACCATTGGATAAAATAGCTGGTGTACCTGTATCATTAACTACACCCAAATTATCTCTTGCATCAGCAGCATTATCTGCACCAGTACCACCATTAGCCACATCTAATTCTGCTCCACTCCAATCATCATTGCTAATAGCTAATGTACCTCCTAATGTCAAGTTTCCAGAGGTTGTTACTGTACCAGTTAATGTAAGTCCATTTTTAGTACCAGTTCCACCAACAGATGTTACAGTTCCATCACCACTTCCTGTACCAGCCCCTATATCACTTCTTATTTGAGCAGGAGTCCTACTTTTTATAACGCCACTATCACTGACTAAAATTTTACTAGCAGCAGAGCCTAAAGCACTTAAGGTGCTAAGTGTTGTTCCACTACTATTAAATCCTATTCTTTTTGTTCCTCCTGTTGCTATTTCTAAATTATCTGCAGCAGAACTATATATTCCAGTGTTAGTATCTTGAGCTCCAGTTCCACTCCTCTTTCCAAAATTTAAACCTGGTTTAGCTTTTGTACCTGGTGTAATTTGTAAATTAGAACTATTTGAAGTAGCAGAACCTTCAAACTCTGCGGTATTAACTCCACCATCATTTTGTATAACAAAAGGGTAGCTTGCAGAATCTTTTACAAAAGTACCAGTATTAGATTCAAAAAATCTTGAATTAGTTATAGAAGTAGAGCCATTAAATTTTACAAGTCTACCTGATGTTCCTGAGCCAGTGATTGTTCCAGTATTAGTTGTGAATCCAGCATCATTATCAAATATACTAAGTCCTATTTCGTTTGCAGCCTTTCTTCTTTCTGCTCCAGAATCTAATACTATAAATTCATCACTACCTGTCATTGCAGCTGTCATATCTGTTAATTCAGATAAATCTAAAGTAATAGTAAATGTGCCTGAAGTAGTTATAGTTCCACCCCCATCTAAACCAGTTCCTGTAGAAAGTCCTACACTTGTTACTGTACCAGAACCTAATCCAGACACAGAATCATCTACATACTTTTTGTTAGCTGCATCAGTAGCAGCACTCACTGTATCTACACCTTGTATACGTCCTGTACCGCTTAGTGTTATATCACCACCACTAACTGTTAAATCACTTGCTATAGTTGCATCACCAGCTTCATTAACTCTAAATAAGAAACTATTACCTCCGTTTTGTACTTCAAACTTAGAACCACTTGTATCATTATTAGAATCTACTTTTATAATTAAATCTGTAGTAGATTGTAACTTACCTGCAAATGTAGAATTCCCATCTGCATCATTTATTGTTGTTGTATTTCTTCCTGCCCATCCGCTTGACCAATTGTCAGGTGAAGAGTTTATCTGTAATCCTTGTTCTGCATTTATATAAACATATTCATTTGTTTGTCCTGTAGCTTGACCATTAGACTCACCTGCATTAAGTACAAGTTGTTGACCACCATATGTTCTTATTTTATCAGCTCTTATTGAGTCTGCATTAGTAGCATCAATTCTACTTGAAAATGTTTTTACACCAGCAATAGTTTGGTTACCTGAAGTTCTTACTACAGTACTATCAACTGTTAATGTACCAGATGTGGTAATAGTTCCTCCACTTAATCCATCACCTGTAGCTACGGATGTAACAGAGCCACTACCAGTTCCTGCTCCAATATCACTTCTAAGCTGAGCTCCAGTTCTGTACTTTACTACACCGCTATCACTAACTAAAAACTTGTCAGTATCAGAACTAGCATTAGCTATACTACTAATAGTTACTGATCCTGTTACGGAAACACCTGATGTTGTTGTTTCAAATTTTTTGACATTGTTCTCATATAGCTCAATTGATCCATTTGCAACAAAATTAGCATATGTTTCATTGCCCATAAATGCAGTACCAAAAAAGATACTGTTTGCTGCCTTAATTTCTAAACCATTTGTAGATGTATCAGCAATATAACTTTTATCTGTTAGGTTATTATGATAGATAGATAAATCAGTACCAGCACCAAACTTTGCTAGTATATTATCTGGAAAAGATATTCCACTACCAGAAGATGACATAGTACCTCCACTAAGTTGTAAATACCTTCCATCTAAATCTACTGTAACTGCACTAAGACCTTGCCTGTTAAGTGTTAATATTCCATTACCTGTACCAAATGAGGCACTTGTAACATAATTATTAGTATTGATTAAATTTTGAAGCTCACCTAATTCTAATGATTGATTAATATTATTTACATCATCTTCATTATTAATCATCATAAAAAGAGAACCAGTATCTGCACTAGCAGCAGTACCACTATAACCAGGTAAACTTTGTATATCTATTCCAAGGGTAGCTGTACCACCTGAATAACTAAGAGTTAGACCATCTTTATTTCCTCCTCCATTAATATTAACATTACCAGCACCTATTGAAGATGCATTTGCAGTAGTAATACTTATTGTACCAGATCCTGTAATTGTTCCACCTTGTATTGGAGAAGTTGTTGCAATAGAAGTTACACTACCTGAACCAGCTCCTATATCTGACTTAACTTGTGCTTTTGTCCTATATTTAAGAGCTGAACCATCCCATACAACAATACCGGTATATGTAGCATTATCATTAGATATAGAGGATACTGAGAGTGTACCTGTAACTTCAGAATTATTTAAGAATTTTATTGCCATACCGGTATATTTTTATCAAAAGTACAAAATATAAACGTATTTTGAAAGGATAGCTATTATAACTATCCTTTCTAATACTTTATATTATCTTACCTTACTA
>MDTG01163350.1_pt1 | contig 16722 bp, 6 predicted proteins | sample 811421 | NCBI WGS metagenome assembly MDTG01 (sample SAMN05326645, study PRJNA326480) | marine metagenome | isolation source: seawater | place: Pacific Ocean: South East | collected 2011
AGCTGTACAAGTTTCTCGTGCTCGCCAGGCAGGGCCTCGACAAAAACGGGCCCGACGGCAGGGACATCCCCGCGTCGAGCCTGGCGTTTCAGATCCTCGCCAAGGCAAAGGAGGCGCACGCGTCGGCGGTGGATACCATGCAGAGGGACCACGAGCAACTGAAGAACAAGTGCAAGGAGGACCTCAGAACAAGCAACGCGCTTCTGCAAAAGGCGTACGTGGAATGGGCGGCCTGTATACAGGAGCGTGAGAGATGGAAGTCCAAGCACGGCACGCTGCGTGCGGCACACACGCAAGCAGAGGCAACAATCCAAGAGCTGGTGAGGAAAGTCCGCAACGGCGAGGGCGAGCGCGACCGCCTCAACACGGAACTGGGCAAGGCTTTGGCGGAAGCGGTCAAACACGAGGCAGCTCGCAACCGCTTAAAGGATGAGCTTAAAAACCAGCTTAGGACGGCTCGGGAGACGCGCAAGCGGTGCAAAGAGGAGATTGACGCGCTGCAGAAAGAGCTGGGCGACAAAGACGCGCTCATCACCAACACGAAAAACGAAGCCAGCGCCTTGCGCGAGGAGCGCAACAGCTACAGAGCCGAGAAGGAGGCGCTGCTTGCAGAGCGCCTGAAGGAGCAGCAGCGCGCCACGCGGAAAATCGACGAGCTCGAGAGGCAGCTCCGCGACGAGCAGGTGAAGTACGAGGCAACCGAGAAGGAGCGCGTTCTGGCGCTCGCCGAGTTGCAGCGCACTTCGGCGGAGCTCGCGGCGCGCCAGCGCGCGCTGCGGGAGTGCGAGCGCGCCGGAAAGGAGCTGGAGCAGCGCGAGCGCGCGCAGAAAGGGACAATCCGGAGCCTGACGCAGCGGGTCTGGTTCTTGACGCTTCAGCGCGCAACCCTGACCAACAAGCTCAACCAGATGCGCGCGGGGCAAGGAGCAACGGAGCAGCAGCGGCTAGCCGCGCTTGAGGAGCTGCAGAGCGTGTCCGCGGAGCTCGCTGCTGCGCAGCGAGCGCTGGCCACCGCGGACGCAAGGCTCAAGGAGGAGGTCGAGCAGGCCACCGAGCGGCTCAAGGCCGAGATCGCCGCCAAGGATATAAAGATCTTGAGCGACAACGCGGACCACGCGGACCGGCTGCAGCAATTGCGGCAGGAATACGAGGCGCGGCTCGCGGCGGTCGGGGACGGGGTTGCCAACGGGCAGCAGGACCCGGACGCGCAGATCGCGGCGCTCAGGGCGGACTACGAGAGGCAGATCGCGGAGCAGGCGAGCCGGTTTGAGCAGGAGCGGGCGGGGTGGGAGCAACGCATAGAAGCACTGACCGCCGAGCGCGACGCCGCGACTACCCGCGGCGACAGTCTGGACGCCAAGCTCGCGGAGGTCACGCAGGCGCGGGACGAGTGCGTGCAGAGGGTTATTGAGTGCATGACCAGTCTCAGCGAGGCGCAGGCGGCAGCAGACGCCGCGGCCCAAGCGCACCGGGAGGAGAAGACCGATCTGGACGCCCGCGTCGAACAGTGCGAGCGGGATCTGGCGCAAGCGCGGGAGGCTGGGGATGCGGCGGTCATCGCGTTGAACGAGGCCAACCAGCGCGTTCGTGATTGCGAGGCGGCGCGCAAAGAGGCGCAAAAGAAGTCCGACACGGCGCAGCGGGAGCTCGATGAGATTGAGGGACGCATGCAGCGCATATGGAAGGAGCTGACGAGCGAGTACATTAAAGTCAGGGAAGAAGAGGACTTCGTTGAACAAGAAAAGACGGAGGCGGAAGAAGCGCAAGAGGCCGCTCAGAACGACGGCGACGCCGCGCAAGTGAATACGCTTGCGCAGCAGATTGAAGCATTTCAAACCGTACTCAGCAGCCTCGACCAGCAGAAGACCGACCTCGCGGAGTGGATCCAGCAGCTTGCTTTCCTAAGCACGGGCGTGGCAATGAACGCCTACGAACGGTTGGAGATGACAAGCAACGATGAGCCTCCCTACGTAGACTTTGTGGACACACAGGGCTTGGCCTCGGACGACGGCGCCTGGGTCAGTACGGCCGTGTACCGCGGGCTCGTGGGTCAGCGCGGACCGACGGAGCCCGCTGACGTGGCGCACTGCCCGCAGGACGCGCTGCTGCCATACGCGCTGCCCAAGATTGACGAAGTGATCAAGCACCTGCTTCCCGCGCACATGCTGCTGCAGTCGACGCCCGACCCCACCGGAGAGGAGGTGGGCCGTGCGATGGCCGCGCTCAGCGCGTGCAAGCGCGGTGACGGCGCCAAGCGCCAGCGCGTGGACGACCTCGCGTCGCCCGCCGTGACCAGCGAGGCGTTGGCGCTCTTCCAAGACGACTTTGCAATCACGGGCACGGCGACGGCCGCCAATCTGCCTGCGGAGCGCTGCGGCGTTGAGCTGCCGCACGAGGTGCGCTGGATGCCGCAGGGGCCGCGGGCCGCCACCATGGCGCGCGTTGCCGTACTTGAGCACGCCGTCGCGCGTTGCGGGCAGCTCGCCTCGGCGCCGGACGCGCGGCCCAGCGTCGCGGCCGCGCTGCGCCGCGCGGCGACGGCGCTCAAGCTGCAGCAGCTGGCGCCACTCTACGAGTTGCACGAAGCGGTCGAGTGCGACGACTGCCCGCACCCGCTCGGCACGGGCGCCACGCGACTCGTGACGCGGCCGTGCGCCATCGTGCGCGGCACGCTCTCCTTCCCGTCGCAGCCAGGCGTGGCGCCACTAGCCGAGCGCAGCAGCGGCAGCGCCACGCCGCTCACCCACGACGCGACGCTGGCGCAGAGCTTGAGCAAGACGGCGGCGGCCACCGCAACGCTGCGCAACGGGCTACGGCGGCGGGGGCTTGCGTCCAACGTGTACGTGGCGCCCGAGCCGCAAGAGATCGCCTTCCGCAGCGCGCCCACGGGCGCCGCACCCGAGTCGGACGCTCGGCCGGAGGACGCCCCGTCCAATCCGGCGCTCGAGCCCGCCCCCGTGACGTCCGCTCGGGTGTCGCCCGACATGTATCGCGACGAGACCTTCCGCCGAATCATCAACCGTCTAATTGTCTGCGCGGCAGCGCACAAGCTCGACAACAATCGGGACGGCGACGAGCTGGACCCGGTGGCAGCCTTCCTCGACACGTCCAAATCGCCCAAGGATGGCGCGGGCGTGATAACTCCACAGACGCGACGCGCGGGCCTGTGGGCCGAGATGCAACGGCACGTGGCCGTTTCGCAGGACCGGCTGTGGGTCTTTGTGCGCCTAATGAGTGGTAAGATCGGAGGCAACGCATCGGAGGTGATTACGCTTGCTGACGAGGCGACGCTCAAGGCGGCCAAAGCCATCCAGGAGCAGCGCAGCGAGATCTCCAAGCGCGTGAGCGACATGCAAGCAAAGATTGTTGAGACGGTGGTATCATCAATGCTTCGCAACAGTAAGATGACCATGGACTACAAGGAGGAGCAGCTGGCGGTCATAGACGCGGAAGCGCGCAAGGATCTCAACGACCTGCAGACAGGCGCAAGCGGTCGTCCCTTTTTTGAGGCCAACGTCGCGCTTAAAAATCTAAAGGACAAAGCGGAAGACACCCCAAAGCTGCAAGAGGTGCTTTCGGGGCTGGCCAACGTGGGCGAACAGATGCAGGCCACACTCGAGCGCACGCTCTCCGAGCCAAGCGCCGTGTCCGCATCGCTTGTTGAGCTGTCGCACCCGGCCAACTCCTACTTTGTCATGATGCGCGGCGACGCGCTTGCGGCGGTGCGCGCGGCGCAGGAGAAGCTCAACTGCGAGCTGGGAGCACACGGCTGTGGGCGACGGCTGACCACGTGGGAGCTCGTTGAGGGCGGTTGCACCGTGCTGACGGAGCGATTTGCCGAGCTGTGCGGGTACCTGCTCGTGCAGTCGCGCACGTCGACGGGCGTGAGCGCCATGTACGTCTCCCACCAGAACATGTACACCAACTCGAGCCAGGCGCGCGTTGCGCTTGCGCGGCTCCGGGCGGCGGCCACAGTGTATATTGCGCGCGTTCCGCCGCCGAGGTACGACTCCAAAAACCCTAAAGAGGCGCGGTTCCACGCAATGACGCAGGGAGAAAAGGTGCGCGACATAGACATCACGCAGCGGCACCCCGCGCTGCCGCGCGAGCCGCTGTACGCGCCGATATCGGCGACGGGGTGGTACCAGTACGGCGGGTTTCGTAGGTACACCTAAAAAGTGTAAAAATGCGACTCACAACTCACAAGCCATCTTACTGTTCCTCTTCCTCCCTCCTTCTTGCACACGCGCAAGGTCACGGTTGCTAACGCGCGCATGCGCATTCGTAATGCTCACGCGTTACTGGCTTCGCCCGCGTTCGAGGGTGGGCGCAGCGTGTCGCATAGCATCGCCCGGCCGTTCCGGATCACCTCGAAGTCCTCGGAGCGCGTGCACGTCATCTTGAGCAACGCTTGCTGTATCTTTTTCCACCACTCGTCGTGCGACCACCGTCGCGTGAAGTTCCAGGGCTTGTGGAGAACGCACTTGTGGATGACCGCGCCGCGCCCGATGCCGTAGTTGGGCCCGACCGCGTGCCACTTGGTGCCGTCGAAGACGGTGATCGAGCCGTTCTTCAGCGGGCAGAAGGCCACCTCGGCGTTTGCGTCTCCGCGCTGCGTGCTCTGCAGGTTGTACAGCGTCGAGCCCTGGCCCGTGCGGTGCTTGGTCTGCTCCTCGGCGTCCGAGTCGAGGATGTAGTACACCATGGTCAGCATGGCCCAGTCCTGGGCGTATTCCGGCAGGTGCTGGCGCACGCCCTGGGGCGGCATGTCCGTGTGGAAGCCAAAGTTGCTGTCCGGCGTGCCGTACTTGTCGGTGTATGTTACCGTGAGCCCGAGGTTGTTGTCTCGGGTTCCCGCTCTGCCAAAAAAACGCTCCGCGCCCACCTCGCGCGCCACGTAATAGGAGAGGTAGTAGAGGCGATTATAAACCCTATATAGTGGCTCGTTCATGGGTGCCATCATGCGGTTATTGAAAGCCGCGACCACCGGCAGCACCTCTCCTCGCTCCTTCGCCGCCTCCCATCGCTCCATGTCCTGCTTGTTGTCGTACTGGTTGGACACGCCGCGATTTGGCCCGTCGTTGCGGTGCTCCTTAAGGTACGCAAATACCCGCAGCGCCGCTTGCAGCGAGGACGCGCGCTTGTCCTGCAGGCACAGCATGGCCGGCGCATTGGCCAGGTCTGCCACAACGTTCTTCGTCGCGTCCCTGACGAGCTTTGAGATTACCTGCGCCGTGTCGGGATCCCGCTTGCGCTTCTCGCCCGACCCGTCCATGCCCACCGGACACAGCCGGAGCTGGTTCAGTGACGGGAGCGACATGGGCACGCGCACAGTATGCTTGTTACTGCGCCGCGAGTTGTTATCTTGTTGCATCGCGCGGAAACAGCAAATGCATTAACGTTGAAAGAGATTCAATTGATTTCACAAAAAGGTTATCACTGATGGCACCCGCACAAGTCGCAAGGCTTCAGTGGACGCGCGGGCCTCAAAGCCCGTTCCAGTTGCCGTGGCAATAGTTCTTTGGCCAAACGCACTCGGGCGCCTTGAAATCCACGTCGATGCGGTCGGGCAGCTCCTCGGGCGCGTACTCGACGGCCTCCTTCCACCCGTCCATGTCGCGCTCAAAGCCCTCGTCCGCCATGCCGCTCGCCGCCGGGGTGCCGAGGCGCACGAGCAGCTCGAGCTCGCCCTTGGTGATGACCCACGGGTCGTCCGGCGTGCCCTCCTTGTTGGTCAGGTCCCGCGGCAGGAAGCCCTGGAGGCGCGCGTGCGTCTTGAACCAGAGGTCGCAAAAGGTGCGATGGATCGTGCGGCCCTCGTCGAAGGCGCGCACGACGTGCATCATCTGGCGCACGTGGAAGCGCCGGAAGTTGTACAGCGAGTCCTTGTCGTACGGCTCGAGGCCGTCGCGCTCGCCCCTCGCTTCCACGGCTCGGAAGTCCTCGATCTCCGGGTAGTCCTCCTCCTCGCTCGTCAGCCCCTCGGTCTCCTCGTCCGTGTCGTAAATGTAGTCGGAATCGTTGCTCGAGCTCTCCGCATCGTCCTCGCTCGACATCGCGGTGCTACCACGGACGTCGATCGGGTGGTGTTTTGCCAGTAGTTGCAAATTCTCTCTAAGCGCCCGATAAAATGATGGCAAATTGACCGGGGTCAACAACCTTTGCACTTGTGCGTGTCGAGGCAACGTTGGCTGGCCGCGGGTGCCGGAACGCCGCTAAGGTCGTGTTGTCATTTGCACTGTGCATAGACGCACCAAGGAGCAACCATGAGCGCTTCCGACGTTGAGGCCGAGACTGAATACGAGATGCAACAGGCCGAGGAGCAACGGCTTTGCGAGGCCACTCAGCCCCCTGAGCCGCCGCCGTTGCCACCTCAGCCACCCTCACCGTCGGGCTCAATGTTTTCAGTCGCGTCGTCTCGCCCGGCGGTGCGACGGCAGCGCACATCGACGCGTCCAAACTCGCGCGGCAAGGATTACGCCGAATCCAACGGTGGGCGCGGCGAGCCAGTGACGACAGGCCTTCCCTTACCGTCGCGCTGCGATCGCAACAACGACGACGACGACGACGACGACGCGTCTTCGTTCTTGAGCGGCGGCAGCGAGCGCAACGCGCCGCAGGGCCGGCGGGCCACGCATCAGCGCAGCAGCCAACAGGACAACCGCCACCTGCGCGCGAGCATAGGCGACGGCGCGGACTCGGTGTACGGCTCCAACCTGCTCGGCCAAGGACTCGAAGTTGTGCCCGGGTGGTGCCCCATGATCATGGGCCACGGCATCACTCCCGTGCCTCCCGTCTTTGCCACGGGCCTGCCGGGCCACTGGGTGCAGTACAATAACACGGGGCCATTTCCGGAGGGCGTGCGGTGCCGGCCGGCGCGCGTCATCGACCTGGGCTTTATTGGCGCCTGGCAGCAGGCATCGGACGCGGAGCGGGTCTCGGACGTAAATTCGCAGACGGACCAGATGGCGCTCGCTCGCACGGTCGCCACCTGCGCGCTCATGGGCATGCTGAGCGTGGGCACGGCTAAGGGCTACGTTGCATCGGATAACCACTCGGAGCTGACGCTGGCCAAAGCGGACGCAAATGCTCGTGCGGGAGACGACGACGACGAGGAAGATGACGAGGGCCAGTCAAAGCTCAAGCGCAAGCTCAACGGGAGCATTCGAACGTACACGTATTGCCCGAACGCGGACCACGTTGACGAGAACAAGCGTCGGCAGACGGCGATGATGTTTTGCTACGTGCACATCGCGATGCACGATCGCCAGGGGAAGTATGTGGGCTTCAAGATCCTGATGCTAATTTTTGACAAGGGCTTCTCCACCGACCTGCTTGTGAGCAAGGTCATGGAGGAGAACGCCAAGATCAAGGCCAACGGCCTGGTCAACGGCATGCCCGAAGATCAGCGCAACGGCCGGTTTGAGCGTCAGAACAAGCTGCAGCGCGCGCAGATCAACGACGACAACCTCGAGACGTCGGCGCAGCTGCAGTCGCGCCGCATCTGCGACAATCAAAAGTGGCTCAACTTCATGGAGAGCGTGGGCGGTGCGTCGGACGGCAACGAGGGGCGGCCCTATTACGCGAACATCAGGCGCGACACGCCACCGGGGTGCGCCACTAACTCTTTCACCAAGCACAAGGAGTATGGCGGGTTGCACCCCTTTGGCCCATCGGTCTCGCACAACCACAAGCGCTTCCAGGAGCCAACGGAAGATCACCCGGGTATCAACGTTTCGATTGCGGGCACGCTCGATGAGCGTGGAATGCCTATCGACCTGCACCCGTCGCTCATAGATCCGCGTGATTGGTACGACAAAGATACGCAGGACTTCGATCCGCCGCAACACGTCAAAGACATGGGCTGGTGCCACATGTGTCACGACACGACTATCACCAACATCTTCAGTGCGCCGCTGCCTCAGAAGATGCACGGCAACGTCGAGCCTGACGAAATCTTGCTGCGTCAGTACTGGGAGCTGTTTAAGGATAGCAACCCGATCCTCGTCAAAGCGCAGCAGAAGGGACTGACCACGTTTGGGCAGAACCGCGACAGCGTGCTTGCACTCTTTCACCGCGAGGACGACCTCGATCCCGACCAGCGGCGGCTCAGCCGCGCGGTGCTCGAGACGGACCTGCTCTCGGTTGATAGCATCGACAAAAGCGCGGCCGAAGACGCCGCGATCGAGCGTCGCGCCTACGGCAAGACGTCGCAGCGCAAGGAGGGCGACGTGTGGGTTTTCTCCGTGCGCCAGATCCAGCGCGATATTTCGATCGAGCAGGAGAAGGTGCACGCGATGGTCAACCAGTACGACAAGCTGCAGCGCGCCGAGCTGCGGAGCCGCAACGACAACGCTCAGCCGGGCTCGAACGATGTATTTAGCTTGAAGGATGCGACGCGCAAGCGGCAAGCGGAGCACGCCAAAGCGACGGCGGCGTGCGTCAAGCTAGGCTTGCAGCGCTTTGAGCACGCGTACGGGCGGAAAAAGGCGCGCAAGCTCATTCCACCGGGCTACTACGACATCGCACACGTAGGGCTTAAGGCAACGCTCAAGGACGCGGGAGAAATTGCCGCGCGGCTGAGCGCGCGCAAACGCGGGCACAAGGTTAACCCGGAGGACCCAAAGGCGAACGAAGGCACGGCGAACGTCGGCTTTGCGCACCAGCAGTCACTTGTGGGAGTCGACCGTACGCCCTTTGGCCACTATCGCGGGCAGATCATGAACCTGCTCTCGGGCACGCTGCGCATCGCCGGTGGTGACGTCAAGCTCATGCTCGACATGCACTGCCACGCCTTTGAACCCTTCCAACACCGAAGCTACTTTCTGCTCTTTTGCGGCGGCGCCGGTTCGGGAAAATCCATGCGCACCAAGCTTATGCAGCAGCTGCTCACCGAGGGCTGGGTGCACGCTTCGGGCGGCGGAAGCGCGAAAGCGGGAATGAACGGCGGAATGGACTACCTCTGCGGCCGGCTCGTGACCTACGACGAGATCCCCGGCGATTTTGCTTCCGAGTCCAACGACCGCATCGAGTATTACAAGTCTATCTCGGTGCGCTGCACACTCTAACACTGACTCACACGTGGACTCAGGCAGGGCGCGCTGCACCCCTGCGCAGATGGAGCAGCGCGTTCTGAACACGCGCTCGGTCAAAACAGTGGGCGAGAACGGCATCGAGAGCTGGACCACGGTGGTGCTCGACTCGTTGCATTACGAGTCGCACCTGATCTGCACCAACTGTGGCCCGCTCGGCATTCGCGGCGACACCGAGCCTTCCACAAACCGCGCTGCGCTCTCCGATCGCTCGTGGGCGCACATCGTGCACTCCGCAGAGGATGAGGACGAGACGGGCGATGTCGAGTTTGACCTGCAACGGTGCTCCGACGACACCAAGCAGCAGATCAACCGGTACCGCGTGTGCGCCAGCCTGGTGGCCTACGTTCTCATCTTTATCAAGCACATTCCCTCTTGCCGTCCCAACCTCACGTACGCCAACATGCTGTGCAAAAAGTGGTACGACATCCTCGATCGCGAGTACAACGTGCCCAAGCCGTCCAAGCGGAAAATTGAAAAGATGCAAATGCTCATCGAGCTCTTTACGACCGAAAGTGCCGTCTTTGAGAAGTTTTTGCTCCGCGAGTCCGGCGTTGACTTTGAGGACATGCACCCCGACGAAAACGGCTACCTGTCGCCGTTTGCCGTCGAGCAGCTTACCGACGTGGTGTGCAGTTTGCAGCGCTGCTGCGACTGGGAGGTCATCCACAACGCCTGGTCGCATAGCCTTGATCATTCACCTGCCACGTCGTCGCACCGCTTCCAAGTAATGTCGGAGATGGCGGGCATCCACGGCTCGGTTCCCGACCGCGTGTCGATGACAGGCGTGCCTTCGCAACCCAAGGCGCCCGAGGAGCAGCCCCAGCGCCGCGCGCCCGAACCCGATCCGGACTACGAATACGATGCGGCCGCCATCGACGATTCCGAGCGCGACCACGCGGCGGCGAACCAGCAGCAAAGGCAGCAAGAGCTGCCGCAATTTACGGAGGAGGACGATTGTGCATTTTCGACGACTGACAGCGCCATCATGGCTGCGGCCGACGCCACCGAGCGCGCGCACAGAGGAGAGGCCTCCACGTCGGCCGCCGCTGTGCTCGAGATGGCCAATCGGGTGCGCGACAGCGGCGCCCCGCAGGAAGCGCTGCCACCGCAGCAGCAGCAGCAGGTGCGGCCGCTGACGCCTGCTCAGCAGGCGGAGTGGAAGAACCGCCACAACGAGCGTCTTGAGGCAGCCAGGGGTACTAACGGACAATCGGCAGGCACCCCCGTGCTCATAACGCGCTTCATGCGTAACGGTCTCTCGCGCGACGAGGCGGCGGCGGGCGCAAAAGTGCTTGCCGAACGGCGCGAGATTCGCGCGGAGATGAGCCGGCGGGCGCTGGCAAAGACGATCCGCGCCGACGGCGAAAGCCAGAAGCAGCAAGTGGCCAAGCTGCTGACCGACAAGCGCGACGAGGAGACTAAGGAGCCACAGATGCGCTTGCCCTCCACCGGCAACTACATCAACGCGGAGCGCGCGGCGGCGGCGTGCCTGCCCGACACGCAGGAAGTCATGAGCAGTGGCTACGAGGAGCAGTTTGTGCGCGACGTCGTCGACTGCAAGCCGACGCAGACCTTTGGGAACGACCACGTTTTGGTAGGACACGCGAACACGCCCAAGTGGGAGTACAAGGTGCGGCCGACCGAGGGCATGAACAAGCCAGCCGACTACGACTTCAATTGGGCCCGGCTGCGCGCTTTTGGCAATGGAGAGGGCCAGGACGCGGCCGGTGGGCAGAAAAACAAGTCGGTGTACGTCAGCACCGCCGCCGAAGTCAAGAAGGAGTCGTCGGAGGGCAAGCACTCGTTGATCAACACCAAGTCGATGACGAAGGAGAGCATTCGTGACACGATCTATCAGATGGCTCAGCGCACGTCCGACAATAAAATGCGCATTCCGCGCCACGCCTCTACCGAAGCGCGCCAGATGCGCAATCAACAATCGTGCATGCTTTCGGGAGAGCAGGACATCAAGGACGCCACCAAGCCTCCGAGTTTTGTGCATCCGCACTGCATGTACGACGCGGACTTCAAAAAAGCCAACCGGTACGATATGCGGCTGGACTACCTCGTGGACAAGCGCGCGCTTCCCTCGTGCATACTGCCCGAGAGCTTTGAGAAGGGCGTGCCGATTGCCGAATGCGAGAACGGCAACGGCGTCTACTTTAACAAGTACATTGCAAGCGAGCACGCGGCGCTCAAGGTTGAGAGCGCACAGTATCTGAGCACGGTGCCCGGCATCGCGGGTGGCGAGTTTAAGGAAGGACCTGCCTCGTTCCAAGCCGACTACGGCATTGACTATCGGGAAGAGGAGGACCCGATGCACGACGAGGTGCGCAAGGAGGTGGAGGCGAAGCGCAAGGCGGAGTCGGAGGTCGACTTAGACGACGCGCCGCGAGAGAAGCGCGTCAAGGACAGCGCCGACGCGGAGCCGATGGACGTGGAGGAGGCTTCCGACGCAGAGTTTGCCGAGGCCTCGGGCTCGGAGGCCGGCGAAGCACAGGAGCCGCAGGCGGGTGCGTCGCCGAGCGACCTCCGCTCGGTGCGGCTGGGCGTAGAGGTGCCGGAGTCGTCGGTGGGCGGCGACGACGTGCGGCCCAGCGCGGGCGCGTGCGACCGAGCGGCCGGTGCCTCGGTTGCGCCCTCGCTTAAGCACCGCTCCTTGCCCGACCTGTGGGACCAGGGTGCGATCTACTATTCGCTCAAGATGGCCGAGACGCTTCACAACGACTGTGAGTCTTACGTGGACGCCGTGCGCGCCAAGTTTCCGGAGGTCTACCAAGAGGAGCGCGAAGAGACGTTTCAAAAGCTTCCGCACATTACCATGCGCTTTCCGGGCGTTACCGATCTCAAAGCGGCGTCGGGAGAAGAGGAGCAAGCGTCCGTAAACGCAAAGGCCAAGCTCATTCTGCCGTTGAGCTGCCCCGTGCCCAGAAAGCAGTCGCGCTACTGCGACGTCGGCAATCAGGTGCAGAGCACGCGCGCAAGCACTGCGCTGACTGAGGCGGTGCACTCGCTTGCGCACGGCCGCGCGGTGCGCGCCAACGATCCCGAAGTGCTTGAGTACGAGGCGGAGACCCGCGGCGTCAACTCGGGCTTTGTCATGGAGGGTAACCTCTTTGCGCGCAGCACGTGGCAGCGGTTCACGCTGTCGGCGCTCGACGCGCGCGGTATGCGCACGCCCGAGGAAGAAAAGCGCGTGCTCGATCAGGGGCTGTGCATGTCGCACCGTGTGCGAAACCACATGGCCGCCAGTGGCGAAAGGGTGCGCGGCGTAACTTTCTTGGGAAGCACGCTTGCGACGGAGGTCACGTGGGGCGCGATGGAGCGCAACAAGCGCAAGCGCGCCGACACTGCCGCCGGCAGCTCCGCGGAAAACGCCTCGTCGTTCAGCGCGCAGAGTCGCAAGCGCGAGAACGAAGTAAACCGCGAGGTGATGGAGGACGCGCTCAACGTCGACAACCAGTTTGATGTGTGAGCGCCCGTGCGCGCAGTCGGAAATGATATACATTTTTGAGTTGCACTTTAGGTGAAGGCTTGGGGCGTCACGGAGATGCTCGCTCTGTTTGTTGTGGCCCTGTTGCAAGAAAGTGGCAGTGGGAGCGGCTCGGAGCCGGAAGTGGAGCAGGTCCTGCCGCCCGCGGCGCCGCCGCCGCCGTCGCCGCCGCCTTGGCAGATGCCAGTGGCCGCGCAGGTCGTGCTCCTGACCGTTGTTCCCGTGGTGCTCATTGTAAGCATTGTTGTGAGCTGCATCTCGTGGCGCCTGTACTACTCCGTTGACAAGCGAGGAAGCGTGCAACCCAGGCAGCAGCAGGCCACCGAGCAGCGAAGAGTATTCTTTAAACTAGAAAGTGCTTAGTGAGGAGCGTTCTGCTGCGCAACGCCGCCGTGCAGCTATAGTGCTTTGAAATAAGATTTGCAAGTGCCAAAAGTTTAAGCTCCGCGCAGTAAAGGCGGTTGCTGCTTGAAATATGGTGCGGCCCGCTTGTGGGGGGTGAAGGGGTCACGGCATGCGACCCTCGCCCATGTACGCACGCGTCACTGCGGCGCGAGGAAGCAAGTACATACACACACCCGGCGAGATCAAGCGGGCCGCGCAAACCATCGCGATCGCCTTTTTGGCCGCGCTGGCGACAATTGTGACCACGGGCGTGGCGTCGCTGGCGACCGCTCCTCGGGCCGACATCGACTTTGCCGAGCTGGGCAGTAGCGCCACGTGCTTACGCGTGGGGCGACGCGCGGACGCAGCGATTGTCTATCTCGATGTGGGATCGCCGCTGCAAAGCCTGAAGCTTTTGCTTGATTTGGGGACGGTGACCGGCCTGTATGGCGGCGACGAGTCGCTCTCCATTTTCTCGACGCGGCTGCACAAGAGCCTGTCAATGGCGTGTCACGACCTAGACCCGCCGCGCGAATACTCGCAGCTGTGCCACGACCTGGTGCTTGTGGCGCGCAACGGCAGCACGAGCGACCAGACGCTGGTGCACACCACCTTTGTGTACCAGAACGACCAGGCTGCTTACGCGGAAGCGCAGCCGGCAGCGCTGGCCGGTCTCGACGGCACGTTTCGGCTCACAAAGGGCCAGACCTATTGGCTGACGACCACGCACCTGTGCTTCGCGCCGCTGCAGCCGCCGCCTGCAGACTCGCGCGTGCTTGAAGTGTTTACCCTTGGCGAGACGATGGTTACAACGCAGGACAACCTGCTCGCGTACGAGAACGGGACGCTTGCGTTCGACGCGCGATGCACCGAGACTCTGCGCGGCGACGTCGTGCAGCTCTTCCCAAGCGAGGCAACGAACGAGGCGTCGGCGTGGCTCAGCCTGAGCGGCCGCTTCCTGTACGAGTACGGCAGCGCCATCCTAGACAAGAGGCGCGCGGTCGTGGAAGCAGGAGAGAATTGCTCGGGGACGATCGCGGAGCTTGCGCACCATCGCGACATCTACTACACGGACTGCGGCGGGCTCGCGCTTGGACGGTGCCGCACCTCCGCGGCCGTGCCGTACCGCCGACTGTCCGACCGGCGCATCCGCATAGATCTGGACGCGGACGGCGTGGGCACGCTCCTCTCGGAGCCGGCGCGGTCGCTGCGCAACCTTAAGCAGAGCTACGCCGACGCGCTCTCGGCGGCGATCGCGCGGCTGCTCGTGCTCGTCCTGACGGCGGCCGTGGTGTTTGTGCGCGGCTCGCAGAACGCCACCAGCTCGCGGTGGTTACTGACTAACACGCTCGACGCACTGATGTGCCGCAACGCCTTCTCGGACACGATCACGCCGGAGAACACCGTCTCAACGTACGACCAGTTGGACAAGCTCATCGATGCGCTGATCAGCGTCGCCGCATGGACGGCGCGGGTTGTGGTGCTCACCTTTGCGGCACCCTCCCTTTTGGACGACCGCCAGCGCACCGTCGTTGCCTTCGAGGCCCTCGGCATCACGTGCTCCGGTTTGCACTTTTGCCTGCGCTACGGGCTCATCGTGCGCAAGGAGCGCGAAGCACCGATTGCAACGCTCGGTGGACCCATGTCGATTTTGGACGTCACAAGCGCAGTGCTCGTTCTCTTTGCGGACGCGCCGCTGCTCGGCACAAACGGGGGCAATTTTGCTTCCACCGGGAGACTGCTCATTGGTTTACTCATCAGCCTTGCCGTGTGCACGCGCGTCTGCTTCAGTGTGGCAATGGTAGCCACCATGGCCAGGTCCGCCACTAACGGCAACCGGAGAGAACTCAAGTGCCACCAGGCAACGCTGTGGACTGCCACGCTCACCTGGATGTTGCAGGGTGTCGCGACGGCCGGCACGCTTGCGCTTCTCTTCGTCAACCCCGCTGCGGTCTCGCTGGTGCGCTCGCAGACGGGAGACACGCGCGTGGTCAAATACGCCATCCTTCTCGGGCTGATATGCACGAGCCTGCCCACATTCACCAAGGTGAGTCTGCGCGTGCTGCAAGACGAGTGCAAGCAAAAGTAGTGTGAGGTGGATGGTTTTTAAGAAAAGCGCGCGCGCAACACCGCAAATGTGCGCACGCACCTACGCATCCACAAACGCACACATTTATCTGGTGCCCTTAGGCCAACGCCTCCTCGTCTTCCGATGACGCGCCGTAAGCCTGGGTCTTGTTGCTGCCATCGCTCTCGTCGTCGCTGCTGATCATTGCATTGCTCATGTCGCCACGCTCGATCTGCTTCTTGCGCGCTTTCGCTCTCGCCTCCTCCTCCTCAGAGCTGGCGGTTGGCGCGCGCGCAAGCGCGCCACCACCCTGCCCAGACGCAATGAAGTTGTTGAGCGCATCGACGGTGACTGAGGGCGGCGCGGGCAGGGACTGTGTTGCCCCTCCAGACCCCGGCGGTTCGCTGCCGTCCTCGTCCGAGTCGCCGCCGTCGATGGCATGTACGGCGTGTACAATGTCCGCGCCGCTGCCCAAGCGCCCGTGATCAAGCGCGGGCGCAGGCGCTGGCGCTTGGGCAGCGGCGCGGGCGGCGTCTGCGGCCTGGCGAGCGGCGGCGCGAGCGGCGTGAGCGCGGGTGAATTCCACACGTTTTGGATCGGTGGCCATGATGAACTTGACCGCGTGGCCTTTGCCGTAGGCACCACTCAATAATTTCTGGGCTTCTTCGATGGTTCGGGGAACGTACGAGTGCACAAAATCGCCGGGCCTGGCGTATTGGGGCATCAACACCGGCTGGGCGACACCGTGCAAGTCATTTGCAAGAAACCAGTAGGCGCCCAGGGCTTTATCCGGCACCTCGATCGTGGTTGGAATCAGAAAGAAGAGGTCGCCCGCCTTTGTTCCGGGCGGCATTTGGATGGTCACGGTGAACGGGTACTTGTCGGGGGAAAAGTCGATCTTCACCGTGACGAACGTCCCGGGGGTCGCAGAAGGCGGATACTTGCAGAGGTAGGCGTCTCTGTACACGTGCTCGATGTATCGATTGTACCAGTCGGAAATAGTACTTTTTGTTCGATCGCTACGCGCATAGGCGTAGGTGAGCCGCTCCCAAGCGGGCGACTGTAGCCACTCGCGGTTGTACGCATTGCCGGGCAGGTTGGGGTCATAGACTTTCCCTTTCCACAGGCGCGTGTGCCTACGCACGGGAACCAGTTCTGCTGTTGAAGGGTCCTGTTTGCGCAATCTTTCAGCTCTCTTTGCTGACGCCGGTTTTAAAATGTCCGCGATCACCGTTGCGTCGGTGATGCTGGCCACGCCTTGCCCGGCATTGTAACGGTAGGTACTGTTATCCATGCGTGACAATTCAATTTCTACCCTTCCGAGCGGCGGAGGCGGCACTTGGTTGGACGGAAAGATGCGAGCGACGTAGAGCCCGTTTGAGCTAAAGCTTATGTCTCCAGGTATTGTAATGTTAAGTTCAATCTTGTAAGCCTGGACTCCGCCCTGGTCTCTTGGGATTGCAAACTGCACTTGCGACTGCTGCCCGGCCGCGTTCATCACTGTAAGTGTGTAATTTTCGCCGGCCTTGGCACCTTGGGGTCTGGGCACCAGTATTTTCCACTTGAAGGCCCCGGTCGAAGGCGCGGCGGCCGGGGGCGGAGGAGCGGCGGGCGGCGGCGCGGCGGGCGGCGGCGCGGCGGGCGGCGGCGCGGCGGGCGGTGCAATGGAGACGACGGCGGTG
>MDTG01412462.1_pt1 | contig 16718 bp, 12 predicted proteins | sample 811421 | NCBI WGS metagenome assembly MDTG01 (sample SAMN05326645, study PRJNA326480) | marine metagenome | isolation source: seawater | place: Pacific Ocean: South East | collected 2011
CGTGCTCAGGTGCGCTCTATGGCTTATCAGATCGCCATGGAGATTCATCCATTAAATAATCCCCGAGTGACGCAGTTTCTCGGAGCCACAATAGGCTTAAATAAGCAGCAGAAACTGCATTGGTATCACCATTGGATTGTGCAGGGGTTTGGCGCCTTGGAAACTAACCTAAAAGCACTTAACAGCAATGGGCGCTATTGCTTTGGCGATAGCCTAACCATGGCAGATATCTGCTTGATACCCCAAGTCTACAATGCCCTGCGCTTTGACTGTCCTATGCAAGACTACCCGCTTATTAGTGCCATCTACAGCCACTGCGCCAATCTGGCTGAGTTTATTGCAGCCAGCCCAGAATCACAGCCCGACTGTCCAGCTAAGGGCTCTGGTTAAGGGCTCTGGTTAAGGGCTCTGGTTAAAATCTCTGATTAAAAGTTCTGACTAAGTTAGGTGTCTAAGCCGTAATTTGATCCAGCTTGGCAGCACAGATAAAGTCATTGTTAGATAGCCCGTCAATCTCATGGGTGGTAAAACTCACCGCACAGTAGCCCCAGCCAAAAGCAATATCTGGGTGATGGCCCTGACGATCGCCTAACCAAGCGATCAGATTGGCCATCTGCACCGCTCTGGCAAACCCTTTAAATGTAAAGCGCCGCGAGATTACCTTGTTATCGCTGGATAATTGCCAGTCATTGTGCAGCTCTTGCTGCAGTATTTTGGCCTCTTCGGCATTCAGGGCAGCCATACCGCCTTGGCAGGGTTCGCAGGTTTGGTCGCTTAGATCACATACTTGAGTTGTCATTATTGTTTATCCTGTTGGTTGGCATGCATAGCTTGGTTCAAACAGACCCAGTGACTGAGCCTGACGGATATCAGCCAGCAAATCGCGCTCGGCGGCTTGAAAAAGATCCTCTATATTTTCAAGCACAAAATACACTGGTTGATGAATATCGATTCTGTAGGGGGTGCGCAAAATATCAATTACATTAAATTCCCGACGCTCGGGGACTGGGCTGTCCACACTGTAGATCAGTTCTGTTGGCGATGATGTAAGACCCGATCCCAAGGCCTTGTATTGACCATTCTCCACCGTTAAGCCAAATTCTATGGTGAACCAATACAGTCTAATCAGCCAACTATAATCGGCGGGCGCAACCTGTTGGCCGATTTTGCCAATGGTATGAGAAAAATGGGCAAAACCGCTATCGGTTAATAGCGGGGTATGGCCAAAGATTTCATGGAAGATATCCGGTTCTTCAATATAGTCAAAATCTGCTCGCGAGCGAATAAATGATGCAGCGGGAAAAGTCTTTTCTGCCAACATGGTAAAAAAGCGGCCAAAGCTAATCAGTGCCGGTACCGGCGCCACATGCCAGCCGGTTAAAGGCATTAAATGCTCGCTAATTTCTAAACATTGGGGGATGCGATTAGCGGGCATATCGAGCAAATCAAGCCCTTTTAAATAGATATCGGCGGCATATTTTTGCGTGCTGGGAAGCTGCTGGGTATAGAGATCGCGCCAAACAGCATGCTCCTCGGCAGAGTAATTAATGAGGCCTTGGTCATCTGGTATCTTAGCGATGTAATTTGTGTTCTTAGGCATAATTCAGGGCTTAATTTCTGTTAAAGCTGTCTGGCAATTATTATGCGTATTAAGAGGAATTAGCTTGCTTTAGAGGTGCAAAATATATAAAAATTGGCTAAATCTACCGCATATTGAATATTTAAAGGAATTTATTACCGATGACAGAGATTGATCATCATGACCGCAATATTCTTCGTGTTCTGCAAGCCGACGGCAAAATAGGTAACCAGGAACTGGCAGAAAAAGTCAACCTATCTAACTCCCCGTGCTGGCGTCGGGTGAGGAAGTTAGAGGACGCCAAGGTTATCAATGGTTATGTGGCCATGCTTAACCCAAAGCAGCTAGATCTGACCGCCATGGCCTATGTGCATATAGCGCTGCTTGATCACACCGAGAAAACAATTGAAATGTTGGATAACTTTGTCGCTCTTCAGGAACAGATCGTGGAATGCTCTTCGATCACGGGCCCTAATGATTATGTGTTAAAAATTATTGAAAAAGACACCGAGAGCCTAGAGCGATTTATTATGCAAAAGTTACTGCGGCTAGGCATTGTTCGCGCCTCAACAACACATCTTATTTTGCGTCAGAAAAAATACACCACGGCACTGCCTCTCTAAATCAGCTAGGCTATTCCTAGCGTCGAGTCAGTGCCATTTGCATGCATATTTTCACGAGAAAACCGCGCCAACTTTGCGATTTTATAAACGCATTAAAGCTACATTAATCAATGCTTGATAGTTTAAGGGCTGCTGCCGCCAAGTTGAGTATCGGCTCCCCTGACTCTGGCGATATACTGCGATGGCGTTTGTCCAAACCACCGTTTGAAGCTGCGCCTAAAGCTAGATACATCACTAAACCCCATTAAATGGCCGACACTTTCCACAGATAAACTGGCATCAGCTAAGTAGTTGGCTACTTGTTTTTTCGCTAGCTCGTCACGAATTATCTGGAATTGAGTGCCCTCTGAATGGAGTTTTCGAATGACTGTGCGCGGGCTCATACACAGCTTTTCTGCCACTTCACTTAGGGTCCATATCTTGCCTGGATTTTCAAATAGTAGTTTTGATACCCTCTGTTCAATCGACAGACTGGGGTCCTCTGTATTCTCCGCTGTTATCTCTTTAAGTTGCTGCTCGCAGATCGCCACCGCTTGCTTATGCAGTTCAGCGTCAGCTGTCGGTGACGGCGCCGCCAAGAGAGACGATGAAACAATGATTTCAGTGACCGAATGATTGAACTGTATATTGTCACCAAACGCGTGGTGATACTTTTGCCAATAGCTTGGTTGTGGATAAGAAAAATAGACTTGACCTTTAAACTGACCGGCACCGATGAAAAACTCTATAGCCGAAAAGAGTCCACTAAATACCGTTTCGGTGAGAAATAAGCGCAAATCACCCAAATCGAAAGTTTCAGCAAAATGGATTTTCAGGCCTGCTGGATGCTCACTGACGGTGGTATTAAAAAATTCCACACGCGTTTGACCGTATTGCGCGAGCAAGGTTAGTGCAGTGCGAAGGTCGGGCCCACTAAATACTGCTACACCGAGAGGGCCATGAGTTGGTAAATTTAACTGGGTGCCAACTAGCAGCCCTAAGTCCTCACGGCCGGCGATAGCCAGTGCATTTCTATAGATGCTAGCCATATCATCGCCAGCAATGGTTCCGTCCAGCGTCATTAATTCCTCATAAGACACATTGGTGCCCTGAAAGTACTCATGACAGTTTTCTTCGCTAAGGCCCAAATAGCGAAATAGGATACGGGCATAGCTGGAGGGAGAATGTTTGTGGCTTCGCATATACAGGCAACCTAAAAAATCTAACCCAATTATTCTGCTGGCGACCGGAATCGCCATTCCAAGTGTAACTCTGCGCTGCCTATATTGTCACTATTTGTCCCCCTAATGTCATGGTTTGTTCTGCCAAATCAAGACCATCTGTTGAAAGATAACGGGTCATTTAATGCAACGTAAAGGCCATGGGCTTAATAATGAACGCACAACCCGATATTGCTGATCAAGCTGATGATCTAGTACTTTTTAAAACCCTGATGAAAAAGCCTGCAGTGGCTTGGCCGACAATAATGATTCTGGTGGCCTCCTGTATTATCTTTAGCCTATCAACAGTCGCCTATGTTGAGGGGGTGTTGTCGTTATTTTGGGCCATCCTGTTTAATACCATTGCCGCGTACATGTCCTTCACGCCGGCTCATGATGCGTCCCATGGCTCAGTGAGCGCCAATCGCACACTTAATGATTGGGTAGGTCGACTGGCTACGGTGTTGCAATCACCTGTGCCATTTTTTCGCGCGTTCCGTTACATCCATATGCAGCATCACAAGTTCACTAACGATAAAACTAAAGATCCCGACCTATACGTTGGTAGCGGCCCAGGTTGGCTTCTACCATTGAAATGGACGACTCTGGATATCAACTATCTCTACCGCTATTTAAACCCCTCGGTGTTTATGAAGAGGCCAAAAAGTGAACGTAGAGAAATGCTGTTAGCACTGCTTTTTGCGGCGGTTGTATTGGCAGTTATCAGTGCCAACGGCTGGCTAAATTATTACCTATGGCTATTCCTTATTCCGGGGCGTATCACGGCGATATTCTTGGCCATCACATTTGATTTTTTGCCTCACTACCCACACCAAGCGCAGGCAAAAGATCAGCCTTTCCAGTGCACATCAAATCGCGTGGGAATGGAGTGGTTGCTGACGCCGGTGCTACTCTTTCAGAATTATCATCTCGTGCACCATCTTTATCCAACCGTGCCGTTTTATCGCTTACTTAAAATTTGGTATGCGCGAAAAAATTATCATCAGTCGAAAAACCCAGCCACCACCGATGCCTTTTCACTAAGCCCAAGAGCAGACAACGAGCTTATCAGTAGGCCATGATGATTTCGCCGTAATTCGCGCTAACAAAAGCTATAGCAAAAGCGCATGTTTTAAATTACTAAACCACTATTTATTTAATAGCTTACAGTCGATTTAAAGTTCCTGTGGCCTCCACGCCATAAAACCTCAGCCCGAGTGGGCAGGGGTTTTTTTTAGTGGCTGTTTATTTCGGAGACAACCGATAAAGCGCGATCAGCCGAATCCGGCAAGCATTGGTTGTTGCAATAGGGTGGGGTAATTGTTTAGCATGTCACCTGACATAGCATAATGGTTTGATCGCGATCTAGCCACAAAGCATGTCTGCATATTAATGATATTTTGACTCTGCCTTAGGCCATGTCGAGGTGACCGACGAGGCCTGACAGATGCTTATCCTGGCTTAACGTTTAAGCAGATGAATAAGGACAGTGGCGTTAAGTTAAATAACAACAATTTTATCAATGGGTATAATCATGAAAAAACTTTTGAGTTTACAGCTTGTGGCGACAATGTTCGTTTGCAGTATCACTTATGCGGAGGGGTCGATGGACAATAAACAAATTACGCAACTAAATCCCGCTGATTTAGAGGCTGTTGAATTAGCTGCCGTGGAAGATTATCCCTTTATGCAGGTTATTGCTGGCGACAAGCCGGTTGCCGGTGGTGTGACCAGTTTTCAGTCCAGCGATGGCAAGCTCGACGTTGGTTTTTATCATGGCTCTGAAGTTACCTTGCAAATAAACGGCTGGCCTGTGGACGAGGTGATGGTCTTTCTTGAGGGGCAGGTTGAAATTACTCATCAAGATGGGTCATCGAAAATCTATGGTCCAGGGGAGATGCTGGTGATGCCAAAGGGCTTTATTGGTACTTGGCGACAGCTTGGTCCAATCAAGAAGCTCAATGTTTCATATCAAGGGCAATAAGTTAAAACAAGTGATGACTCAGGCATTGGCAAACAACCACAGTATAAACAGCGTATCTCTGCGCTCGGGCGCCGCCCCGATTCGGACTTAGTATTTATATGAGCACGCCAGCAGATAAAACCAGGTTTCTCCGTGTGCTAGGGCGCCGAGACATACTCGCCTTAGCCTTCGGCGCCATGATTGGCTGGAGTTGGGTAGTCCTCACGGGCGTCTGGATTGGTTCGGCGGGCACCATGGGCGCAATTACCGCCTTTGTTATTGGCGGGGTGGCGATCTTACTGATTAGCCTTATTTATGCCGAGCTCGCTTCGGCATTGCCCTTTGCTGGCGGTGAGCATGTTTATTCCGAGCGTGCACTGGGTTCTGGTGCTTCCTTTATCTGCACCTGGGGCATCATTCTTGGTTATGCATCTGTTGTCACTTTTGAGGCTGTGGCGCTACCAACAGTGCTCGACTCACTGATTCCAGGCTTGGATAAAGTGTATCTCTGGCAAATAGCGGGCTGGGATATCTACCTATCATGGGTGCTGGTCGGTGTGCTTGGCGCGGCCATAATGACGGTTGTTAATGTACTGGGCGTGCGCATGGTAGCGCTAGTTCAGAGCGTGGTTGTCATCGCTATTTTGCTGGTCGGGGTGCTGCTTGTCAGTGGCGCTGTGGTGACCGGCGATATCAGCAATATGCAGCCACTGTTTAAGGATGGCGTCGCGGGAATCACTCTGGTACTAGTCATGGTGCCGTTTATGTTTGTCGGTTTCGATACGATTCCTCAGGTCGCCGAGGAAGTCGATCTACCTTTTAGAGATATTGGCGTGGTATTAATTGCGTCAGTGGCGATGGCTATCGTTTGGTATGGGCTTATCATTCTGGCTGTAGGTCTAGTTCTAGACCAGACCGCAATCGACGCGTCGACTACAGTGACCGCCGAGGCCAATGCACGCATCTATGGTGAGGTAGGTGGCACAGTCTTATTGGTAGCCGGCCTCGCCGGTATTATTACTAGCTGGAATGCTTTTATTCTCGGTGGTAGCCGAGCCATTTACGCACTGGCAAATAGTGGCTTATTGCCAAAATTCCTCGGTCAACTTCATCCAAAATACCATACGCCAACAAATGCGATAGTGCTGTTGGGGGTGCTATCTGCCCTCGGTCCATTTTTTGGTCGACCGGCGCTGGTTTGGGTGGTCAACGCAGGTAGTCTCGGAATCGTAATTGCTTATGTTATGGTAACTTGGTCGTTTTTGGTGCTGCGCAACAGGGAACCGAGTCTGGACAGGCCTTATAAAGTACCTTTTGGGCAGTTTGTCGGTAGCCTAGCACTGGTGCTTGCTATTGGTATGACATTGCTTTATTTACCCGGTAGCCCTGCTGCTTTACTGTGGCCCCAAGAATGGGGAATTATTATCGCGTGGATTATTCTTGGCGGGTTTCTGTATGGCATTGCTCGGAAATCACTTGGTCGATAATACGCCGATTGCACAATTATCGTAGGCCAGTTCGTATAGGCAACACCCTAAAAGCACAGAATTCGGTTAGTGGATGTTCATCTACACTAATCAGCGGTCTATGCTGCTAGTACAGTTCCCGCCGCCTCCACCAAAAATAGGCCTCAACCCAAACGGGTTGGGGTTTTTTATTTGTTACCGATTTTGCTAAGAACCCACAGCGTAGGCCTAGCCAGATGAACTTGTGCAGGCATTGAGGGAATAATCGTGCTTTTTTTGCATCGAATCCGGCAAGTTTTAGTTGTTGCAATAGGGTTATAAAATTGTGTAGCATGTCACGTGACATATGTCATTTGACATGTCGGAGTGCTTTGAATAGGCTCGCGTATTTGGACTGTGCTTACTATAACAATCAAAATTTTAGATTATGAGGGGAAATCTATGACTAACAATAAATTGGCTCTGACGGGAGTTTTTGCTGCGTTATTGGCTGTGAATGTTCCAGCTACCGCAGAAGAAAGCTTCAGTGGTATTGAAGAAATCCTAGTGACGGCAACAAAACGGACGCAGAATCTGCAAGATATCTCCGTCTCTATGACTGCCTTGAGTGGCGATAAGATTGATGCCTTTGGTTTTGAGGATACGCGAGATATTTTTTCGCAAATACCCAATGTCTCCTCTAGCGAGGGTTCATTTTCTGCGGACATCACCATACGTGGTAACTCAACATTAAACCCTTCACTTGCGGGAGAGGATAACGTTGCTCTGTATTTTGATGAGGTGTATCGACCCGCTGCCTTCTATGGTGGTGGTGTGATGATGGACGTGGAACGTGCCGAGGTTTTGCGTGGCCCGCAAGGTACATTATTTGGGCGCAATTCCACCGCTGGGCTGGTGCATTTTATCTCCCGCAAACCTACTGAAGAGCAAGAAGGCTATCTCAATTTTGAGTATGGTTCATTTGGCACCAATATCGTTGAAACTGCTATTAGTGGTCCAATGAGTGATCAGGTACGTGGCCGCTTGGCGCTAAAGTATCACCAAGATGATGGCTTCCAAGACAATCAGGGTCCCGCAGGCGGTAAGTTGGGCGTTACCGATAGAATAATGGGTCGTGCTCATTTGGATATTGATATCAATGATGACATGAATCTTTTGCTTTCATTGGAAGCCAGTGATGCAGATGATATTGGTAAGGCGTTTAACTACTGGGGTCTTATGGATCCAGCGACATTTGATCCAGAGTATGGGTTTTATGAGGTATGTGATGCGAAGCGTGTCTTAGCTAGCCAATGTGTTGGTGCTGCTGGATTTAGCGATCCTAACCCCGATGTGACTAAACCCTATACTGAGCATGACCCGCGTGCGGGCGACGGTCGATATACCCTCGAAACTGAGACGGTAATAGCCAAGCTAACCTGGCAGTTAAATAACGATATGGAGCTTGTTTCAATCAGTGCCTTGGACAGTATTGATCGCTATTTTAATGCTGATGAAGATGGCAGCGCAGTTGGGGCGTTTGGCGGCGCTGCCCAGTACGACGATACCTATACAGTGGACGGTGACCAATTTTCACAAGAGTTTCATTTATCTGGTGGCGATGAAGGTAGGAACTGGCTGGTTGGTTTGTTTTATCTAGATGATGACAGAAGCTCTACCTCTGGTGTGGCAGGATATGAATGGGGGGTCGACGAAAACCCAGACACTATTGCTAACATCGATACCAAGTCTTATGCGGTGTTTGGTGAAATTAACCGCTCTTTAAGTGATACGCTGAGTATGGTGGCTGGTTTTCGTTATACCGACGAAGAAAAGGAACTGCAGATCACTACGCAGGGGCTTTCGGGCGCAGATCGTCTTACCGGTGAAAACCTATCCGGTAAACTGGGGCTAGAGTGGCGTCCCCGCGATGAGATGATGATTTATGCTAGCCTGTCCACCGGCTTTCGTTCAGGAAATTTCAACAGTGACCTGTTTTTTGGTGACCTGACCGCAATGACGTCAGTAGATTCAGAAGAAGTAACTGCGTTTGAACTGGGTAGCAAGTCGACACTAATGGATGGACGACTGCAGTTAAATGCAGCACTGTTTTATCAGGATGTTTCCGATAAGCAGGGCATTACCTATGACTCAAACGCGGCAGCACCAGTCAGTCGCTTGATTAGTATTGGTGATGCGGATATCTATGGCGTAGAACTTGAGCTACTCGCAGTGCCAACAGATAATTTGGAGTTGAGCTTGGGTATAGGCTGGTTTGATAGCGAAATCAGCGCCGATCCAGGCTATATCATTTATTCCGCAGACAATGATGCCCGCACTTTAGATGGTTCAGAGCTTGGATCACCTGACTTAATGGTTAATGGTGTGGCTAGCTACAATATTCCTTTAAATGATGGCGCTGTGGTTACCTTGCAAACCGACTTTTCTCACAATAGTGAAGGTATCGGCACTGGAGGTAATGAATATAACTACAGCGAGGCCAAAACGCTTGTCAATGCGCGGGTATTCTGGGTATCAGCCTCGGAGAAATGGGAAGTGCAAGCCTATGTTAAAAATGTCTTCGATACAGAATACATTGACAACACCTACGGAATAGCGGGTTCCGACTACGTGTATGGCAATATGGGTATGCCGCGCTGGGCTGGCATAAAGGTTGGAATGAACTTCTAATCTACCCTAAGTTGTGCAACGGATGAATCAGTAATGAGAGAAGTAGTTGATTTTTTATTATTCGTCCAAATGAAAATTGTATCGATATATTAGGATGCATTATGAAAACATTACTGACAGTTCGTTGCCAACTAAATAACTACTGGAAAGGCCTTGCTCTATTGGTCTTTTCAGTGGTCTCATCACTCAGCTTTGCCCAGACCTCAGATTATCGCGGCATGATGGAGTTTCAAGCACACTGTGCTAGTTGCCATGAAAGCCCTGAACCTGGTTCGAGAGCGCTCGGTCGCAGTGATCTTAAAGCAATGCCTGCGGCGAAGATCTATGATGCGTTGACGGTGGGCAAGATGTCGGTGATTGCTCAGGGCCTCAGCGATGATGTAAAGCGCAGAATAGCTGAATGGCTAAGTGGCCGTCCCATAGAGGAGTCTGACCGCTCTGCAGCTGCAATGACCAATGCCTGCCCCAGTGGTGTAAAACTGGGTAATCCATTAACAGGGTCGAATTGGCTTGGTTGGAGTCCAGATCCCACCACCAGCGCGCGCTTTCAATCGGCTGATGCGGCTGGTTTTGATGCTGCCGATGTTGCAAATTTAAAACTTAAGTGGGCCTTCGCATTGCCCGGCGCAGCGACATTGCGCAGTCAACCGATAGTCGGTGCTGGGTGGCTTTGGGTGGGTAGTGACAACGGTATGGTCTATGCGCTGGATGCTAGTACCGGTTGTGTTCATTGGTCTTTTGAATCAAAACGCCCCGTTATCAGTTCTCTCACCCTCGGTCCTCGACCTAATGCACCCGATCGCTACAACCTATATTTTGGCGATTTTGCCTCCAATGTATACGCCCTTGATGCGCAAACTGGAAAGCTATTGTGGAGCACTGAGGTAGGTGAGCATCATGCTGCCGCAGTCAGTGGTTCCGTGGTGCTTGATCCCAGTGGTGAGCGTCTTGTGGTTCCCATTGGCTCTTGGGAAGAGGTAGCGAGTACCCATCCTAGTTACGAGTGCTGCACATCTACTGGCGGTGTGGCGGTGCTTGACGTTAACACTGGGCAGACAATTTGGAAAGTACCCACCTTGGCAATGGAAGCTAAACCGCTGTGGAAAAATAAACTGGGCGTGCAGCAATATGGCCCATCGGGCGCGGCTGTATGGAGTGCGCCGACCATCGATGCAAAACGCAACGCCGTGTATGTCGGTACAGCAAACGCCTATGTACCTGTCCCTGATGGTGGTGCCAGTGATGCTATTTTTTCCTTTGATCTGGGTTCAGGTGAACTGCTCTGGTCGACGCAGCTACTTGCTGAAGATGCTAATGCCTTTAGTTGCGATGGCTCTGAAAGTTCCCAACAATACTGTTCCGGTGCACAGCAAGGCCCTAATGACGATGTATCAGCACCTCCGATTATTTATACTTTGGCAAATGGCAAACAGCTGTTGTTGGCATCACAGGAAAGCCGACGTCTGACGGTACTTGACCCAGATAAAAAGGGTGCCATTATCTGGCAGGATATTCCATCCGATCGAGCGACAGGCGTCAGTGGTAATCTCGGCCCTGCGTCCGATGGACAACTGTTATATGTTCCCCTCGCTTTTGCTACTGATCAGCAATTTGAGAGTACCGAGGGCATTGAGGGTGAGGGGGGGTTAGTCGCTCTTAAGCCGGAAACAGGAGAAACGGTTTGGACAACCATAATTCCGCCTCCGGCCAAGTGCGCTAAAGATCAGCCCAAACTTAAAGTAAGCGCTAATAAATATTGCACTTCAGCCAATCAGGGTGCCGTCACTGTCATTCCTGGTGTCGCTTTTACCGGTTCAGTGGATGGGACTATGCGCGCCTTCTCGACCGCTGATGGTCAGGTGCTATGGGATTATTATTCCAAGCGCGATTACCAGACCATTAATGGCATTGAAGGGCGGGGTGGATCAGTTGGTGGACCAGGACCGACGGTTGTAGATGGTATGGTCTACTGGGGCTCTGGCTATGCCATTCTGGGAACAACCTCTGGCAATGTATTGCTCGCATTTGCTGTTGATCCCGACGAATCAAGCGAGTAGCCATAGTCCTCAGCGTTCAATTGTGTGGTATCTGTTGGTAATAACCCGTCCCTATTTTCTGGATCTCCTGAACCAAATGAAAATAAATACATGTTGACTTGATACCACCGTCAGGCAAACCCCTGAGGCATAGGGAGAGCGGTGTGCGGTCACTCTCTTTTTGCTGGTCACATTCGCCAAATCTATCAATGAGATTAATTGAATAACGTCACTATACTGATTATATTAGAACCCACTGGTTGGCCTTAATGGTGTTTCTAATGGTTCAGAAGTTTATATCAATCGCTGTATTGTTGTACTTAGTACTGGTTAGCAGCCAAACTGCGGCTTGTTTTAACCATTTTTATCTCAACCCTGATAACTATGGTGTGGTCAAGGGTACCGCGATTAAATTGGCGGGGTTAGCACCACCCGAGCCTATATTTAAGCTCAAGCACCCACCAGTGGCAAAGGCGACCCTAGGCGAAGAGGCCGAAATTACGGTTGAATATAAGCGTCCTTGGCGTTCTAGTAATGTTTATATGGAGCTTAAAAGCACCAGTGGCATCAGGTTAATCGATGATTCTATTGCATTGGAAGAATTTGATGGCTCGGTTAAGGTACGTTACTCGCTGGAGAAAGCCGGCTTAAATAGCATTACCATTCAGGTCAATGGCGAGCATAAAGGCCAAAGCATCACCAACTCGAGAATGATTTATATTCGCGCAAACCCAGCCTCAATTAAAGCTGATAGCTTGCAAGTCAGCGCTCAATAGGCAATCAATTTTTTGGCAAACCTTAATCCTACCCTGCTCTCCACGGGGTGGCATTTTCAGCGCCTTATCAGGCTATGTTGCCCTAATGTGTAAAGCATTGATTGGTCGCCGCTGCAATGTCGATCAAATCTACGGTGGACGTCGCTGATGTCAATATCAGCGACGTACAGAAGACATTACTCAACCAAGCTGTGCGAATACACTGACTGCTAATAGGCGGTGATATAGGTTTTACTACAACTAACTTTACTAACCGAGTTTGCCCATGCCGTTAACAATATCTTCCGATGTCTTTATTACGTGCGCAATCACCGGCTCTGGTAGTACACAGAACCGCAGCGATAAAGTACCGCGATCACCGAAGCAAATTGCCGATAGTGCTATTGCCGCCGCCAAAGCTGGTGCTGCAGTGGTGCACTGCCATGTGCGTGATCCACAAACAGGTGCTCCCTCGAGGGACCCCAAACTTTATCGTGAGCTAACTGAGCGCATTCGCGACGCGGACACTGATGTGGTGTTAAACCTCACTGCCGGTATGGGTGGCGATATGGTGTTTGGGCCACCATCAGCGCCACTGCCGTTGCAGTCGGGCACAGATATGGGTAGCGCTGAGAGTCGCATGCAACCCATCGCTGACTGTCTGCCGGAAATATGCACACTGGATTGTGGCACTATGAATTTTGCCGAGGCGGACTACGTAATGACTAACACGCCAGGCATGCTGAGAGAGATGGCTGACATGATGGCCGCACTGGGGGTGAAACCTGAGATTGAAGTGTTTGATACCGGCCATCTATGGTTTGCCAAACAATTGGCTGCGGAAGGTTTGCTTGATGATCCCGTGCTGATTCAGCTGTGTATGGGTATACCTTGGGGTGCACCCAATGATCTCAATACTTTTATGGCGATGGTGAATAATATTCCCGACCATTGGCATTGGTCTTCATTCTCCGTGAGTCGAGATCAAATGCCCTATGTTGCCGCCTCTGTGTTAGCCGGTGGTAATGTGCGCGTTGGCCTAGAGGATAACTTATGGTTGGAGAAGGGGGTACTCGCGACCAATGAAGCGCTGGTCAACAAAGCATCAATGATAATTGAGGCTATGGGGGCAAAAGTGATCGGCCCTCAACAAGTGCGTGATCAACTCGGCTTGGTCAAGCGGGCACCGCAATGAGTTCCTGCCTTGATCAGCAAGATGTAGGAAGCGCCATGCCGATAACTTTTGCGGTGATTGGTGGTGGAGTTATTGGCGGTGGCTGGATTGCACGGTTTTTACTAATGGGTTGTGACGTCAATATCTACGACCCAGACCCAGAGGCCGAACGCAAGGTGAAGCAAATGCTGAGCAACGCTCGCCGCTCGCTTCCAGGGCTGTACGAGCATAAGCTACCCACAGAGGGGGTAGTGCAATTTTGTGCCAGCATTGCCGATGCGGTGTCGAATGCCAGTTGGATAAGCGAATCTGTTCCCGAACGGTTAGAGGTTAAGCACAGCATCATCAGTGAAATACAAAGCCACTGCCAAAAAGAGGCAATTATTGCCTCGTCTACATCGGGCTTTAAACCATCGGAATTACAGCGTGGTTCAGCTAACCCGCAACAAATTATCGTTGCTCACCCGTTTAACCCTGTCTACCTTATTCCGCTAGTTGAGCTGGTTGGCGACTCGAAGACTACAGCGCAGGCCAGCGCAATACTGTCGCAACTGGGTATGCATGCGTTAGTGGTGCGCAAGGAAATAGATGCCCATATTGCCGATAGATTGCTTGAAGCGGTGTGGCGTGAAAGCCTGTGGCTTGTTAGCGATGGTATTGCTACCACCACGGAAATTGATGATGCCATTCGCTACGGTTTCGGCTTGCGCTGGGCACAAATGGGACTATTCGAGACCTACCGTATTGCTGGGGGCGAGGCGGGGATGGAGCACTTTATCGCACAGTTCGGCCCAGCGCTTAAATGGCCTTGGACCAAACTGATGGAGGTACCTGAGTTATCAGAACAGTTGATTGCCACTATCGCCGATCAATCTGATAAGCAATCTGGGTGTTATTCGATCACCCAATTAGAACATATCCGCGATGATAATTTGGTCGCCATGATGCGCGCGCTAAAAGCAAAAGACTGGGGTGCAGGTAATTTACTCAACAGAGTTGATGTTGAACTAGAGAAGACCAGTGTTAAACGCACTGAGCCACTTGTGCAGTGCAATGATGTGCTGACCATAAACCGTGTGATACCCACCAGTTGGTTAGACTTTAATGGTCATATGAACGATAGCCACTATGCAGAGGTATTTTCCAAAGCCAGCGATATTATTCTTAAGCGTTTAGGTGCCGATGCTGATTATATTGCGCGGGGCTACAGTTACTTTACGGTGGATTTGAAAATTAATTATTTAAATGAATGTTATGCCGGTGATGAGATTTCTGTTTACACCAGTATCAAACTCGCTGAAGGCAAAAAACTGGATTTGTATCATGAGATGAAAGATACCGCGGGTAATACAGTGGCTACTGGTGCGCAGTTCTTACTTCATGTCGATCTGACATCACGCAAATCCTGCATGCCCGAACAGCCTGTGGCTAGTGCATTGCGCAATTTGGAGCGTAAAAAATAAGACCAACCAAAATGGAGTCATTGCTGTGACTGTATCCAATAAAATCGCTACCCCAGACAATTTCTATTGGCCACAATGCAACAGCATTGCGTCAGCAAAAATTGTCGATAAGGCTGTTATATTACATTGGAACGATGATCAGCAATCAACGCTGCACCCAGTCTGGTTAAGAGATAATTGTTGTTGTGAGCTGTGCCTAAATCCTATTACGCGTGAACATTTGTTAGATCTGCGCGATGTCTCCTTAGATATCCGGCCGAGTGCGGTTGAGGTTGATGCTGAAGGTGCACTTGTTGTCACTTGGTCTGGGGATCAACATCGCAGTCGCTATAATCCCGATTGGCTTTATGCGCACAGCACCGAACAGCGGAGCCAACGAGATGATCAAATGAGATTATGGAGTGCCGCCGATCTCTGTGAGCCGCCGAGCCTAGACGCTATTGATGGCATTGTCACTGATGAGTTGTTGTATGAAGCGCTATTGACAATCCTGCGCCATGGTATGGTTCGTCTGCGCGGCTTGCCAACGGATACAGCGCAAGTTGAAACATTGGCCCTGCGTATAGGGCCGATTCGAGAAACACACTTTGACCGCATTTTTGATGTTATTTCCAAAGCCGATAGTGATACCTTGGCCAACACCAGTCACTATCTGGCGGCCCATACCGATATTCCAACGCGCGAATCACCACCGGGAATTCAGATTCTTCATTGTCGAATCGCTGAGGCCAAAGGCGGTCATAGTACACTCACCGATGGGTTTAAAGTCGCTAACGATATCAAGCAACAATTCCCTGCATATTATAAGACGCTCACCAGCGTAAAGTGGTGCCATGCCAACCGCGCTGGACCAACTGATTACCGATGGTCCGCGCCAATCATTGGTCTAGATGATCAGGGTGAGCTCTTAGAGGTGCGACTCTTGCCATTCTCTAGAGCGCCTTTACAGGCAGACTATAAAGATATGGATGGTATCTATGCCGCACTGGTATGTTTTTTGGATCTGGTTAATTGCTCAGACTATCAAATACGCTTTCCATTGCAGGCAGGTGATTTGATTATGTTTGATAACCGTCGCGTATTGCATGGTCGCAGTGAGTTTTCTCCGAAGACTGGTGATCGCGCCCTTCGCGGTACCTATGTTGAGAGGGACGATGTTATGTCAAAGATCCGCGAATTTGAACAACAGCAAAGCCGCAACGGATAGCTACTCATCGATTGCTACGTCCCATTTCCCTTGCCGCGTAACGGGGGGTCTGTTACTTGATAAAAAACCTTGCGTTTGACGCTTGACTATAGGCACTCTGATGGCGAGAATCATGCGCCCGCTGTAGGCATCGAGCATTATCGGCGTAGTCTCAGCGAGGATTTTGTATAAAGTATAAACGAATCACCATGGCTTGATACAAGAGATAGGAAAAGGCAACAAGTATGACAGATAACGAAATTCAAGCATTGTTTGAACAATGGAATAATGCGCTACAAACTGGCGAGCCAAAAAATGTCGTAGCACTCTATGCGAGTGATGCCATTCTTCTGCCAACGGTTTCCAACAAGGTGCGCCATAACCATGCGGAAATCGAAGACTACTTTGTGCACTTCTTGGCTAAAGGGCCGCAAGGCAAAATAGATGAATCCAATGTGCGCATATTTGGTGATATTGCGATTAATTCTGGGGTTTATACCTTTGCGTTTAAAGATGGTGTCTCTATTCAGGCGCGGTTTACTTATGTCTATCAATGGAATGGCCAGCGCTGGTTGATCGTGGAACATCATTCTTCAGCGATGCC
>MDTG01449087.1_pt1 | contig 16717 bp, 18 predicted proteins | sample 811421 | NCBI WGS metagenome assembly MDTG01 (sample SAMN05326645, study PRJNA326480) | marine metagenome | isolation source: seawater | place: Pacific Ocean: South East | collected 2011
AATTGGTAGACACAAGGGACTTAAAATCCCTCGCCAGAAATGGCGTGCCGGTTCAAGTCCGGCTCCGGGTACCAGTGTAGATTTAATTTATAATGAATGATACATCTAACAATAAAAAACAATATTTTAATGATAGCAGTGATATAGATTTTAGCGAGGTTATAAAAATTATATATGCAAGTAAATTTTTTATATTAATTTTTAGCACTATCGTAACTTTACTTTTTGGATTTATCTCAATAAGTATTCCAGACAAATATACTTCCTCAGTTTTGCTTAAAGTTAATAGTGATACAGAAGAGAAACAAAACATTACTGGCCTTGGTGCCCTTTCAGGCATCGCTGGTATTAACGACACAGGAAATATAAAAGCAAATGTTTTTATTGAAACAGTAAAATCAAAAATAATTATTAGAGAAATATTGAATGAAAACAAAGATTTTAAGCAAAAAATTATTGCGGCAAAGAGATACGATTATGAAGCAGATAAAATATTATACAAAAGAAATATCTTTAACAATGATAAAAAAACATGGGTGCGAAATCCTCCAAAAGGAAGAATTGCTGAACCCTCATATATAGAAATACATGAATTTCTTTCTAGTGAAATTATTGTGGATCAAAATTCAGAAACCGGATTTATATTAGTTAGTTATAGTCACATATCACCAAAATTTAGTCACTTATTTTTAGATACATTGATAAATACAGTAAATCAGATTACAAAAAGAAATGATCTTATGGATTCTAATAAGGCATTAGATTATTTATACGAAAGGCAAAAGAATGTTACACAAAGTGATATAAGGTCTTCAATCAATAATCTTATAATAGAGCAGTTAAAAATAAACATGCTTGCTAACATTAACCAATTTTATCTTGTAACTCCTGTTGATCCTGCAGTAGTCCCAGAATTAAAAAGCTCACCAAATAGAATTTTAATTGTAACGTTCGGTTTTATTTTTGGACTATTTTTGTCTATTTCGGTTTGCTTGATTAGGGACTTATATAAAAAAAGTTAACATATAATTTAAACTATATAACTTGTGAAAAAAGAGCCAAGCTTAATTGAAAATATTTCACTTATGTGGTTTGTAAATTTTTTTAAGCTTGCGACACCAATAATTTTAATTCCCTGGTTAACTAGAATACTTGATTCTGAAACTTTTGGCTTTTATATGTATTCAGTGGCTTTTGCAGCTTGGCTTTCGATTCTTATTGATTATGGCTTTGGTTTTTCTGGAACCAGAACCATTGCAAAGAATAAAGATAATAATAAATTTGTATCAAAATATTTAAATGCGATCATTTCCGCAAAAATATTAATTTCATCTTTTTTAATATTTATTTGCATATTATTTTATTTTATAAGTCCTATATTTAGAAATAATATATCGTGGCTATTTATATCATTTTTTGTCGCAATTTTAATCAGTTTAGTGCCTTTATATTATTTTCAGGGTAAGGAGACTCTAAGAAAATTAGGTATTATTGAGGCTACTATAAATATTCTAAATGTAATACTTGTTTTAAGTTATGTCAAAGGCGAAGAGGATATTCCAATTTTATTTTTGTTAATGATTTTACCTAGATTTTTTATTGTTATTATTTCATATATAGTTATTTTCTATGAGATTGATTTTAGACCTAAGCTTGATTTTAGATATGGATTAGAAATATTATATAAAGGCTTCTATTTCGCACTTTTTCAAATTACAAATGGAATATATACCTCTTTTAATGTCATATTTCTTGCTTTTTTTGTAAGCCCAACTTTGGTTGGTGTCTACGCTACATGCGAGAGAATAATAAGAGTCTTTATTACTTTTATTGGTCAAGCCGCGCACATAGTATTTCCTAGAATTATATCTTTGAGCTCATTAGATATGTCGAAAATGAAAACTTTGAGAAATAAATCACTTTATGGGTTTTTATTTTTAGGTATTATCTCAGCATTTGCATTGTATCTTTTTTCATCATTTTTATCTGAGATATTTCTACCAAACCAAAAAACAGAATTTATAGCAGTTCTAAGATATATGCTATTTGCTTTAATACCTATTTCAATTTCTACTGTTTATTACTCTCAATATTTTCTTTTAAATAATGATGAGAAAATCTTATCTTTTATAATTATATTTTGTTTGATTTTTAATTATATATTTGGATATTTTATGATTATGAATTTTGGAGTAAAAGGAATGGCAATTACATGGCCAATTGTAGAAATGTTAGTCCTTGCATTATGTATTTTAATCATTCATGGTTTTCTAGGAAAACGCTCAAACTTCCTATAATATAAATGTTTTTAATTAAAATTATATGAAAATTCTTGTTACTGGTGGTTGTGGTTTTATTGGTTCAGCATTAATCAGAAAGGCGCTTTCTAATGGCTACTCAGTTTCAAATGTTGATTGTCTTACCTATGCAGGCTCTCTTTATAATTTATCTAATATTGAAAAGAATAAACTATATGAATTTAATAAAGTTGATATAACAAATATTATTGATTTAAAAGAAGTTGTGAATTCATATAAACCAATGAAAATTATCCATTTAGCCGCAGAAAGTCATGTTGATCGCTCAATTGATAATCCTAATGCTTTTATGCAGACAAATATAATAGGAACATTTAATTTACTAGAGGTTGCGTTGGAATATTGGAACGAAACTCAGGATAAAAATTTCGTCTTCCACCATGTTTCGACCGATGAAGTTTTTGGTTCTTTAGGTACTTCTGGCTTATTTTCTGAAGACTCATCATATTCACCAAATAGCCCTTATGCTGCCTCAAAGGCATCTAGCGATCATATTGTAAGAGCATGGAATAAGACTTTCAGACTTCCTATTGTTATATCAAATTGTTCAAATAACTATGGCCCATATCAATTCCCAGAAAAATTTATACCATTGGTAATTTTGAATGCAATTCAGGGAAAAAAAATACCAATATATGGAAATGGAGAAAATATTAGAGACTGGCTTTATGTCGAAGATCATGCTGAAGCCTTAATTGAGGTATTCAATAAAGGTAAACAAGGCAGAAGTTACAATATTGGTGGAAATAATGAGTTAAAAAATATTGATCTTGCAAAAAAAATTTGTGACATTCTTGATAAAAAAGTTCCAAAAGAAACATCCTATTCAGATTTAATAGAATTTGTGGAAGATAGACCTGGTCATGACGAAAGATATGCCATAGATTCTTCAAGAATTTTAAACGAACTTGGCTGGAAACCAAAAAATACATTTGAACAAGGTTTAGATAGAACTGTTACTTGGTATCTAAATAATAATGATTGGATTAATAACATTAATCAAAAAAATTTAGGTAAAAGATTAGGTACATCAAGATGAATAGAAAAGGAATAATACTAGCAGGAGGAACTGGGTCTAGGTTGTTTCCATCAACAATAGCTGTTTCCAAACACTTGTTACCAATATATAACAAGCCAATGATATATTATCCAATATCAGTTTTAATGCTTGCAGGTATTAAAGAAATTGCTGTAATTTGTAGTCCAAATGATCTTGATGCATATAAAAGATTACTTGGAGATGGAAAAAGTTTTGGTTTAGAGTTTAGTTATATTATTCAAAAATCGCCTGACGGATTAGCTCAAGCATATATATTATCTGATGAATTCCTTGACGGTAGACCTTCTGCTTTGATTCTTGGAGACAATATTTTTTATGGAGCAGGGTTAATAAAAATGTTATCTAATGCAAATTCAAAAGATAAAGGCGGAACAATCTTTGGCTATCAAGTAAATGATCCGTCTAATTTTGGAATAATTGAACTGGATGGTAAAAAACCATTGAGTATTGAAGAAAAGCCAAAAAATCCAAAATCTAATATCGCAGTAACAGGATTGTATTTTTTAGATTCAAATGCATCAAAATTTGCCTTAGAAATTAATCCCTCTGAAAGAGGAGAACTTGAAATAACCTCTTTGCTTGATATTTATTTAAAAAAACAACAATTATCAATTGAAATCATGGGGAGAGGTTTTGCATGGTTAGACACTGGCACATATGAAAATTTTTTAGAGTCCTCAAATTTTGTTAAACATATAGAAAATAGGCAAGGTTTCAATATTGCTAATATTGAAGAAATTGCATTTAACAAAGGATGGATAACTGAAGACGATCTCTTAAAGAGTGCAATGAAAATGTCTAAAACAGACTATGGAAAATATCTTATGAAAGTTCTTAAAAAATAATTTATGAACATATCATACGATCTCACTATTGCAATTCCAACTTTCAATGGAGAAAAAACATTAGAGAAAGCAATTTTATCTGTTATTAATCAAAAACTAGATGGTCTTAAACTTCAGATTTTAATATCTGATGATTTTTCTTCTGACAAAACCATTTCAATTATTGAAAAATATCAAAATTACAAAAATGTAAAAATACTGAAAAATACCAAAAACCCTCATCCAGAATATGGCGCTATAAGAAACTTTAATACTTGTATTAAAAATGCAGATGGAAAATACTTTATGATTCTTTGTCAAGACGACTATCTTTCCAGCAATTACGCAATTTCAACATTTAAAAATCTTGAAAAAAATGAAAATTCAATATCTGTTGGATCATGTATTGGTAAAGATAAAAAAAATAAGATTATTCATTCTTCATATAGTAAAAGCATAAATATTGATGGAATTGATGCTATTAGATCTTTAATTCTAGGTAATATTAAAACTATAAGGCATGCGTGGATCATGATGGCCACAAAAACAAATGATCTTATAAAAGTTGGTGGGTTTCCAAAAACATTAAGGGCTCAATGTAGTGATCAAATTTTACTTTATAGATTATTACTAGAAAAAAAATTAATCTGTGATGCAGGATCTACGTACTTTTACCTTATTCATGAAAATAGTTATGGGAATTCTGATACAAAATATTTAGGTAGAGCATTTATACAATCTGAAGTTTATTGGCAAAAGGAAATTATGCCAATACTTAAACACAAAATATCTCAAAGTGAGATTGCATATTTGACTAAGAAGATGAATATTGGACATGCTAGATTGTTTATATTAAGAGTTATCTTGTATGGAGGAACTATATTTCAAAAGATTAAGCTCTTAATAAATTTTGAAAAAAAATCCTGGATTATAGGGATTTTGTTCGATATGTACTCTTATAAGAGAGTTATAAGAAGATTAATTGGATTCAACAAATGAAAGTTTTAATGCTATCGGAGTATCCAAAAGAAGAGGATGATCAAGCTGCAGGTGGTATTATGCAGGCCACCTTCCAATTAGTAGAAGGCTTCAAAAAAATTAATATTGATTTTGAATTATGTATTTTATCCTTTTCAAAGTCAGTTAAAAAATATTCAGTTTTAAAAGAAAAAAATATCACCTATCATTTTGTTCCACATAAAAATAATTTTTTTAGCCAAGTATTTTTTGGACCAATATCTTATTTATTTTTTTTGATAAAATTAAATCTGTCTTTCAAACCAGATATCGTTCATGGGCAAGGAACTGTTACATATATTTTATTGAGCCTATTTTTTGGTAAACATAATATCCAAACAGTTCATGGAATATATGTAAACGAACACAAAGCAATAGAATCATCTGAAAGAAGTTTTTTATTAAATGTGAAATTTTTTTTAAAAGAAAGAATTGAAAATCTCTACCTAACTCAAATAAAGCACTTAATTATCATAACTAATGAGATAGAATATTTAGTAAAGAGTAAAAGCAACAAACTAATAAATATCTTTAAAATTAATAATCCAATTGATATTAATTTTTTCAATAGTTCAAAAAATTTTTCTACAAAAGACAATATAGAAATTTTGTTTGTTGCAGCAATAACACCGAGAAAAGGATTACATCATTTACTCCAAGCATTTGAATTAATACACAAATCTAATCCAAACATCAGAGCTAAAATTGTTGGAATGTGGGATTGGGCTCCAAAATATGTTGAAAATTTGATGAAAAAATATTCAAATCTTATCAAGTTAAATAAACTTATTTTTACAGGATCAGTTTCCAGAAATAAATTACAAGATTATTTTAACTCTAGTAATATTTTTGTGCTTCCGTCTCTTGCAGAAAGTGCACCAATGGTTATTTCTCAAGCTATGTGTTGTGGCCTTTCAATAATTTCTACGAAAGTTGGAGGTATACCTGAGATGATTCAAAATAACGAAGACGGACTTTTGGTAGAACCTAATGATCCAAAAGCTCTTAAAATTGCTTTACAAAAATTAATTGAATCAAATGATTTGAGAATTTTGTATTCTAAAAATGCAAGAATTAAGGGTTATAATAGGTATCATCCTGTATCAGTTGCAAAACAAACGGTCCAGGCATATAGAAGCGTCATTTCTGGAGAGGAATTAAAATGAAAGTTATTGTTACTGGTGGATGTGGTTTTATTGGGTCACACCTTGTCGATACTTTAATTTTAAAAGGGCATGAAGTTTCAGTGATAGATAATATGTGTAGAGGTCATTATATATGGAGTAAGACAAATTCTTCTTCACCTAATCTATATAACATTGATATTAATGACCTGGAGAATTTAGAAAAAGCTTTTAATGATTTCAAGCCAGAAATGGTCTTTCATATGGCAGCTCACCACTACATACCATTTTGTGAAAATAATCCTTATGAAACATTTTCAAATAATGTTTCGGGCACTATCAATGTAGTGAATTGTTCACATAAATCAGGAAATGTTAAAAAAATGTTTTTTGCATCAACTGGAGATGTATATGCGCCATCATCATATAAGCATAGAGAAACGGATCAAGTTTCTCCTATATATATTTATGGGGAATCAAAGTTAATTGGAGAAAATATTCTTAGAAGATACAAAAGTTCTTTGGAAGTTGATTTTGATATAGCCATTGGAAGGCTATTCAATGCTGCTGGCACAAGGGAGACTAATCCTCATTTCTTACCAATGGTTGTAAGACAATTAGAAAAAGGATTAAAAAGAGTTGAGGTTGGTAACACTTGGCCAGTCAGAGATTTTGTTGACGTTAAATCTATGGCTAATTTGATAGCTGAATTAACTGATAAATGTAAAGATATTGATGTCTACAATATTGGATCTGGTCAGCCTCAAGTTGTTCAAGACGTACTTAATATGATTGCTGAGGGCCGAAGTAAAGATATCGAAATCGTCTCTGTTAAATCGAAGATGAGAAAAAATGATAGGGGCTATCTCTGTCCATCTGTAGAAAAAATAAACCAATTGATTGGCCACTCATGCAAACCATTTGATATGGAAACTGCTAGAGAAATTTGGAATGAATCTGCTGAAACTAGGATTTTATATAAAGATAAAGATTAAAGTTATGGATAAGATAATATTTACGTTTTATAGAATCTTGGAAAATTTTTTTAGATCCACAACAAAATCAAATGAAATTTATACTTCACTTGAAGGATCAGAGGAAGAACTTGATGAGACAGGGAGATTGACATCTCAATCAACAAGATTTGATACTTATGTTGATGAAGATCAAGCTGTTTATGTTAAATTTCCTAATTCTTTGGCTCATTCATTTTGGCGCAGTCAAGAAGTCACTATTTTTAAACGTGCGGCAAAGTATTATAAATATCCATTACTAGACTTTGGTTGTGGTGATGGCTCTTTATCTGCTTCAATTTTTGATCAAATTGACTATGGAGTTGACATTGATCTGAAAGCATTAAAGGTTGCTAATGGATTTAACTTATATAAGAAATTGCATTCTTTTGAAGAAATGGTTGATTCTATAGATAATAATTTGATAGCAACAGTAATTTCTGTATCTGTTTTAGAACACACTACAAATTTAAAAAAATGTATTGAAGAAATATACAGAGTTTTAAAAGCTGGAGGATCTTTTTATATAACAGTTCCTAACAAAAACTTTACAAAACATATGACAGAACTTATTGATAAGGAGTTTGCAATTCACCAAAATAAAATAATGTATCACAGAAACCTACTTTCTGAATCAGAATGGAGAGAATTACTGATTTCAACAGGATTTAAAATTGAGCACTTTTCTGAATTTCAACCAATTCAAATTACAAGAAAATATTTTAACCTAAGTCTGCTAGGCAGTAAAAGCATTGGAAGAATTAAATTTATTAGAAATTTTTTAGATAAAATTTTATTAAGAAGAAATTTAAAGAATGTGAAAAATTCACTTGATTACAATGGATTTGAGGGCGCAAACTTTTATATTATTGCAAAAAAATAATCTATCTCTAAAAAATGAAAATTGGTTTACGAGAATTATTAATTTTAAACGTAATTATAATTATAGGTTTATTCTTTACTTCTACAAATTTAATACCAATCTCTGTTTTACCATTTATATTTTTTCTAATCCTTAGCCCTTTTCTTTTTTTAGTTGGTAAAAGGATATCAAAAATAACTTTTTGGACCTTTACTCTTTTTATTGTGTCATTTATAAGTTTATTTTTTTACAGTCCTCAATCTTTTTTTAATCCAAGTTTTTATAGATGGGATGGAAACTTTTTTGTATCATATTTGCCTCTTCTCTTTCTTCCACTCTTGCCAGAAAAAAAATTTAATATTAAAAAAATTATTTTTTATTTTTTAGTTTTTGGGATTTTCAGCAATTTAACATTTTCACTATATCAGTTTTTTTCCGGCTCAAGTCCAACAGGACTATTTTTTGCAACTAATGCTTTTGGTGGATTTATGATGATTGTTTTATCTTTTACATTCTCTAATTATTTTTATTCAAACAAGAACAGTTTGAATTTTCTTTTGCTAGCGCTTTCACTTTTGTTATTAATATTCTCTTATTCAAGAGGCTCTATACTTGCAATATTTGCTGCAATAATTTGTGTAATTTTTAATAGGAAGGGTAACTATTGGATTACAAGATTATCATTTTTATTTATTATTGCAGTTCAGGGAATTATTTTATTTTATACTTATCCAATTTATGAAAGCTCACCAATGGATGCTTTTGCATTTGCGATAAGTGATGAATCAGGTGAAAAGGTTTCAAATGTTTTTATAAGAATTTATGAAAACTGGCCAAGAGGGCTCTATATGTTTTTTCAATCACCAATAGTTGGGACTGGTCTTGGATCTGCAAACGATTTACCACATATTTTTACTTCCAATGAAATTATTCAATTCAATCAAAATACTATAAGATTTTATAATAGTGCTCATGCTCACCATACTTTTCTTAATGTTTTGGGTGAATTAGGTATCATTGGTTTGATTCTTTTGATAATGGTCCTTAAATCTATTTATACGGAGATTACTGATCACAGATATGATATGTCCATAAGCATTGGTCTTGAGATTGCTTTCTTGGCATTAATTTTTGCGAGTTTCACTGAACATCGACTTTTTTCTCCATCAAATATATTCCCATTTATCCTTATATTTTTACTTAATTATAAAAACTATTATAAAAATTTAAATGCGCAATAATCCAAAAAATAAAATTAAAATCGCGATTGTACATGATTGGTTGGTTACCTATGCAGGTGCTGAGAAAGTTCTAGAAAATATAATTGAAGTTTTTCCAAATGCAGATATATTTAGTCTAATCGATTGTGTTGAAAATTCAGATAGAAGATTCTTGCATAATAAAGATGTAAAAACTTCATTTATGCAATTGATACCAAATATTAAAAAAATATATAGAAAATTACTTCCTATAATGCCGTTTGCAATTCAAACATTTAATTTGAGGAAATATAATCTTATAATTTCTTCTTCTCATGCGGTTGCAAAGGGGGTCATCACTAATACAAATCAACTCCATATATGTTATTGCCATACTCCTATGAGATATGCTTGGGATATGAGGGAGCAATATTTAAAACAAGCTGGACTCTCCTCAGGGATACTATCAAAAGCTGTAAGATTTATTCTTGATCTTATAAATAAGTGGGATAAAAAAAATTCAATTGATGTTGATTATTTCATATCAAATTCAGATTTTATAAAAGAGCGAATTAAAAACTGTTATCAAAGAGAAAGTTATACTATTTATCCGCCAGTTGATATTTTAAAATTTAAGAATTCTAATATCAAGAAAAACTATTATTTCACCTTTTCAAGATTTGTTCCTTATAAAAATATTGATTTAATTGCGAGAGCATTTGCGACATATTTTCCAAACAAAAAATTGATTATAGCAGGAGCAGGACCTGACTATGAAAAGATCAAATTTTACGAAAGCGAAAATATTATTTTAAAAGGTTTCTTAAATGATAAAGATCTTATTGAGTATCTTAGTTCAGCAAAAGCATATATATTTGCTGCAAAAGAAGACTTCGGTATTGTGAATGTTGAATCACAAGCTGCTGGAACACCTGTAATAGCTTATGGAGAGGGAGGCAGTAAGGAAACAATAGTAAATATATCTGAAGAAAATCCGACAGGCGTTTTATTTTACAAGCAAGATATAGAATCTATAAGAGACGCAGTACTTGAATTTGAAAAAAACAATGAGTTGTTCAAAAAAGTAAATCTTGAAAAAAATTCAAAAAGATTTTCAGTTGAAGTTTTTAAAAGTGAACTTTTAAATTTTGTAGAAAAAAAATTACTAAAAAGTTAAATTAATTTAGTTTATGCAATCTATATTTGCTAATATGTTTTATTAAAATAAATATAATGATTATTGAAAAAACCTCATTGGTAGATTGCTTAATAATTAAACCTGATATTTTTTTTGATGATAGAGGGTTTTTTTTAGAAACATTTAATAAAGAAAAATATATTTTAGAAGCAAACATTTCTCTTGATTTTGTTCAAGACAATCATTCAAACTCACAAAAAAGTGTTTTAAGGGGTCTTCACTATCAAAAAACTAAGCCACAAGGCAAATTAGTTAGAGTCTCAAAAGGAGAAGTTTTTGATGTGGCAATTGATATCAGAAAAAATTCACCTACTTTTGGCAAATGGGAAAGCATAATACTTTCAGACAAAAACAAGTATCAATTCTGGATTCCTCCTGGATTTGCACATGGTTTTCAAGTTTTGTCAGAATCAGCTGATTTCGAATATAAATGTACAGATTTTTATGATCCTGAAGATGAAGGCTCCATTCTATGGAATGACCCCTTCTTAAATATTTCTTGGCCACTTAAAAATCCAACATTATCACAAAAAGATTCTAATGCTTTATTTTTTAAAAATATTTTTTAGATGAAAGTATTAGTTATTGGAAGTAATGGTCAAGTTGGTATGTCTCTGAGGTATGTTCTTGATAATTCAGGATATGATATTTTTTTCTCAACGAAAAAAGATATAAATATCTCTGATTTAGAAATGACAAGAAATGAGATTTTAAAACTTTCTCCAAACGTAATTATTAATGCAAGCGCATATACAAACGTTGATATGGCTGAATCACAAAAACAAAGAGCTAATCTAATAAATAATGTTGCTGTAGAAAATTTAGCAAATATTTCTTTTGAAAGAAATATCTTTTTAATTCATATATCTACCGATTATGTATTTGATGGTTGCTCATATAATCCTTATTATGAGGATGATAAAACAAATCCAATCAATGTATATGGAAAGACAAAACTTGATGGTGAAAATTCTATTATTAGATCTGGCTGTAATTATTTAATCTTAAGAACTTCTTCAGTTTTCAGTATATTTGGAGACAATTTCTTAAAAAAAATTATTAAGCTTGGCCAAGAAAGAGAGAAGATAGATATTATAGATAATCAATTTAGCTCACCAACTTTCTCAAATGATATTGCATTAACAATAAAAAAATTATTACAAATAATTAAACAAAAAAAAATAAGCTCCGATATCTTAAATTATACTGGAAATTTTCAGTGTTCATGGTATGAGTTTACAAATGTTATATTTGATGAAACAAAAAAAATAGGATGTGAAATCAAATCAAAACTTCATCCTATATGCCATTCAGAATTTCAAACAAAAACTAAGCGTCCATCTTATTCAGTTCTTAATTGCTCAAAAATAAAAAATCTTTACAATATTGATAGATCAGATACCAGAGAAGGAATTAAATCTACTCTCAAAGAATTATTACCTATAAATGATTAAATTTGTTAATAACTGTGATGAAAAACCTTATAAACAGTTTAGGAGTTTGTACAATCTTGCAAAAAAAAATAAACAAAAATATATTGAAGCTATCTCGATATCATCTTTTTCACGGAAGAATAATGAAGTTGAATCAAGATTTGTGAACGCTAAATTTCTTGATAATAAGAGTTTTATTTTTTTTAGCAATTATAATTCTCCAAAAGCAATGCAATTTAAAAATCATAATCAAATATCAGGATTGTTTTTTTGGAGCTCTATTAATACTCAAATTAGAATTAAAGCAAAAATAAAGAAAACTTCAAAAGATTTTAATAATATATATTTTAAAAATAGATCTAAAAGAAAAAATGCCTTAGCAATTAGCTCCCAACAGTCAAAAAAAATTCAATCGTATGATTTAGTTAAAAAAAGCTATGAATCTGTATTGAATGAACATGTTCTTGACATATGTCCAAGTTATTGGGGAGGCTTCACTTTAGTTCCTTATTATTTTGAATTTTGGACCGGTAATAGTAATAGAATTAATAAACGTCATGTATTTATATTTGAGAAAAACAAATGGGAAGATTATTATCTAGAACCATGATATTTATCTGTAAAATAATATATTTACCTATATTTAGTAATAGTTTAAAATCAAGGCCAATGAATATTTTTCGTATATATACTTCCGTGTCAGGCTAAAGGATAATCATATAGCTATTTCAAGTAGAAAATCTGTTCCTATAAATAATAGGATAACCGCATCAGAAGTAATGTTAATAAACTCAGATGGAGAGAAAAAAGGTATTGTTAGCATAAGTGAAGCAATAAAAATAGCTGAGGATCAATCTTTAGATCTTGTTCAAGTATCTTCAATGGATTCTTCTCCAGTTGTATGTAAGATTTTAGATTATGGTAAACATAGTTTTAATAGAAAGAAAAATATCAGTCATGCAAAGAATAAAACAAAAAAACAGTCTCTTAAAGAAATTAAGTTTAGACCTACAACAGATATTGGAGACTATAATATAAAATTAAAAAAAATTAAAAGCTTTATTCTTGGAGGAGATAAGACTAAAATAACTGTCCGATTTAGAGGAAGAGAAATATTGAATAGTCATATGGGATTAGACTTATTAAATAAAATTAAAAAAGATCTTGAGGATATTGCTCAAGTTGATCAAGACTCTGCACTTGATGGTAGGCAGTTGCTAATGATCCTTTCTCCATTAAGAAAAAATAATTGAATAATGGGATATAAACTTAAAACACATTCTGGTGCTTCAAAGCGTTTTAAAAAAACTGGTTCATCTGTGAAAAGCAAGAGTGCAAATAGGAATCATATCCTCACTAAACAATCGACAAAAAGAAAAAGACATAACAGGGGTCTTAATAAATTATCTGGAACGGTATTAAAAATGGCCTCAAGATTAATTAGGGTTTAAATTATGTCAAGAGTTACTAAATCTGTTACTGCAAAAGCACGACATAAAAAAATATTAAAATTAACAAGGGGTCACTACGGAGCTAGAAGTAGATTATATAAAACTGCAAAGCAATCAAATATTAAATCTTTGCAATACTCTTTTCGGGATAGAAAAAATAAAAAAAGAAATATTAGAGCTCTTTGGATTTCGAGGATAAATGCAGGATCTAGAGAAATTGGAATATCATATTCAAAATTAATGAATTCACTTAACAAGAATAAAATAATTCTAAATAGAAAAATATTAGCTGATTTAGCATACAAAGATAATTCAACTTTTAAAAAGGTTGTTGAAAAAGCTTTAGGATAATTTTTTAAATGTCGTCAATTAATGACATCGATTTACCAGAAATAATTCCTGAATCTGGAGCAATCCATCCTATTAACCAAACTAAAGAGTATTTAATATCATTTCTAAAAGAAATAGGCTTTGAACTAATTCAAGGTCCTGAAATTGAATCTGAAGAGTTTAATTTTGATATGCTTAACATTAAAAAGAATCATCCAGCAAGGCAAATGCATGATACTTTTTATGTGAATTCAAAATCAAATGTTCTAAGGACACATACTTCACCAGTTCAAATTAGGGGAATGTTAAAAAAGAAGCCACCAATTGCTCTTGTATCTGGAGGTAAAGTGTATAGAAAGGATGATGATTCAACTCATTTACCTATGTTTCATCAGATTGAGGGTATTTATGTAAATGAGAATGTAAATTTTGCCAATCTTAAAGATTTAATTTATAAAATTATTTTTCACCTATTTGGTAAAGATATTAAATTAAGATTTAGACCTTCATATTTTCCTTTTACAGAACCTTCAGCTGAAGTTGATATTCTATCAAATAGTGGAAAATGGCTAGAAGTTTTAGGATGTGGTATTGTAAATCCAATTGTTTTACAAAACTGTCAAATTGATCCTAATAAATTTAGTGGACTAGCTTTTGGGCTGGGAATTGAAAGAATCTCTATGCTAAAGTATGGCATAGATGATATAAGAGAATTTTATAAGTCCAACTTAGATTTTCTTAGACAGTTTAAATGAAAATACCATATTCTATTTTAAATAAACGCTTTAAAGATAATATAACTGTTAGTCAGTTATCAAATGCTTTATTTCAACTTGGTCACGAGCATGAAATTATAGATGACATATTTGAAATGGAATTTACACCAAATAGAGGCGATTGTCTTTCTGTTAATGGATTAACTCGAGATTTGTCTGTTTTTTTTAACTTAAGACCTGAACCAAGTATTTATAAAAATCGTCTAGATGAATTTAATTTTGAATTCGAAAATCATATTAAAAAGAAGTGTCCTAAAATATCTTTTTTAGAAATTGAAATTGAAGACGATGTATTAGATTATAAAGATGAGTTAAAAGATTATTTTGATAAATTAAACTTAAAAAAAAATAATTTTTTTACAGATATTTCTAACTATGTTTTATTTGAAACAGGTCAGCCAACGCATTGTTATGACTCTTCTAAAATTAATGGAAAGATTTTATTAAAAAATATAAATGAAAATACCATTTTTCATACTTTATTCGACAAGAAAATTCACCTAACTTCTGAAAATGCAGTATTTATGATCGAAGATAAAGTCATTAACTTGGCTGGAATTGTTGGAGGACAAAATACCTCATGTGAAAAAAATACAAATAAAGTAATTGTAGAATGTGCCTTTTTTGAACCTGATTTAATAATTGGAAAATCTGTTAAGTATGATATAAATTCGGATGCCGCATACAGATTCGAGAGGAGAGTTGATCCAAATGACCAAGAAGTTGTCTTAAGACGATTTATTGAAATAGTATCTCAGCACTCTACTATAAAGTCTGTTTCATATTTCGTAGATGATTCTTTTGAAAATAGTGTTAAAAATATAAGTTTTGATCCATATAGAATTAATAAAGTAATTGGATCACGCTTATCAGATAACAAACTGAAAGATTATTTAACTAAGCTTGGTTTTAAAATTAGTAATAATAACATTGAGGTCCCTTCTTTTAGAAATGATGTAACTAATCATAATGATATTGCAGAAGAAATTTCAAGATTAATAGGCTATGACAATATCGAACCTGAAAAATTTAAGATTTTAACTAATTCTAATAAAACATCAGAAGATCACAAAGAGGAAAATGTAAAAAACTATCTCATAAATAAAGGTTTCTACGAAGTAATCAATTTTCCTTTCACAAATAAAACAAGTTCTATAAAAATTGATAATCCATTAGACAGTAATAAAAAAAATATGAGAACTGATTTAAAAGGTTCATTGATTGAAAACTTGTTGTTTAATGAGAGACGACAACAAGATGTGGTTAAATTATTTGAAATTTCTGATATATATGAATATAAAAATAAAATTAAAAGGAAAAAAGTTTTAGGAGTTATTGCTAGTGGAAGAATTGATAAAAACTATATGTTTTTTCAAAAAAAAGTAAATTTAGAATATTTTGAAAATATAACTAAAGAATTAACACTAAAAAATACAGTGACAGCTGAGGAGATTCCTAGAAGCAGTCTAGACACAAAAAACAAAGACAAAATTGCATATTTTGAGATCGAACTGGATCAAATAGATAATACAAATCTTCAAATGAAGCCCAAATCACCATCAAATCAATTGAACTATAAATATTGTCCAATCTCTGATTATCCATCATCAACAAGAGATTTGTCATTTTCAATTAAAGACACTACAAAAATTGACGAACTTAAGAAATTAGTTCTCACTTCTAATAATACAATTTTAAAAGATGTATATATTTTTGATTATTACATAGATAAAAAAAATAAATTAGTAAAGATGGGATTCAGATTTATTTTTCAATCCAACCTGAAAACTATTACAGATGAAGAGGTAGATATAGAAATGAAATCTATAATAAATTCTGCTATTTCTATCAATAGTGTGACAATACCAGGTTTAAAATAAATGAATAAAAAGTTAATAGCAAAAATTATTTCTTCTGAACTTAATCTTAATCTAAACTTAAGCAAAAAAATAATTAATGCTTTTATCAACATAATAAAAGAAGAATCAAAAGAAAAAAAAATCAAAATTGGAAGATTTGGAACATTTTACGAGCACAAAACACCAAAAAGAATCGGCAGGAACCCAAAAACTAAAGAATCCTATATAATAGCCCCAATGAAAAAAATTACAT
>MDTG01215606.1_pt1 | contig 16715 bp, 27 predicted proteins | sample 811421 | NCBI WGS metagenome assembly MDTG01 (sample SAMN05326645, study PRJNA326480) | marine metagenome | isolation source: seawater | place: Pacific Ocean: South East | collected 2011
AAGACGTAGACAAGCAAAAAGACAGATAAATGATGATCCTATTTATGGATTAAAATCTGTTTCTAAATTTATAAATGCTCTAATGATAGGTGGAAAAAAAACTACTGCAGAAAAAATATTTTATAATTCATTTAGTTTAATCAAGGATAAAGCAAAAGAAGATCCCGTAAAAGTTTTTAATGAAGCAATTAAGAATGTAAAGCCAAACTTGGAAGTTAAATCACGAAGAGTCGGTGGAGCAACATACCAAGTACCTGTTGAGGTAAAAGCTGATAGAGGACAGGCATTAGCAATTAGATGGTTGTTGGATGCTGCTAAAAAAAGAGGCGATAAAACTATGCAAGAAAGATTAATGAAAGAATTTATTGATGCTTCAACAAATAAAGGTTCTGCAATAAAAAAAAGGGAGGATACGCATAAGATGGCAGAGTCCAACAAAGCATTTGCACATTTTAGGTGGTAAAAAATTATGAGTAAAGTTTACACAAAAGATAAATATAGAAATATTGGTATTATGGCACATATTGATGCTGGAAAAACTACTACTACCGAGAGAGTTTTATATTACACTGGTAAATCCCATAAGATCGGAGAAGTTCATGATGGAGCAGCTACAATGGATTGGATGGAACAGGAGCAAGAAAGAGGGATAACTATTACTTCAGCTGCTACAACTTGTTTTTGGAAAGATCATCGAATTAATATTATTGATACGCCAGGTCACGTCGATTTTACAATTGAAGTTGAAAGATCTCTAAAAGTTTTAGATGGTGCAGTAGCTGTATTTGATGGTGTTGCAGGTGTTGAACCGCAATCTGAAACCGTATGGAGACAAGCTGATAAGTACAAAGTTCCAAGAATGTGCTTTGTTAATAAGCTAGATAGAACAGGAGCAGATTTTTACCGCTGTGTAGATATGATAAAAGAAAGACTAGGAGCTACTCCTTTAGTTTTACAAATTCCAATCGGAGCTGAATCAGATCTCAAGGGTGTAGTTGACCTAGTAAAAATGAAGGGTCTTGTTTGGGAAGCAGAAGATTTAGGAGCTAAATTTAATGAAGTAGAAATTCCAGGAGATTTAAAAGAAAAAGCTGAAAAATATAGACAAGAACTTATTGAAACAGCAGTCGAACAAGATGAAAAATTGATGGAAGCATATTTAGATGGAAAAGAAATTGATGAAAAAGATTTAAAAAAGTGCATTAGAAAAGGAACTTTGAATTTTAGTTTTGTTCCAGTATTAACTGGCTCGGCCTTCAAAAACAAAGGCGTTCAACCTTTATTGGACGCTGTGGTAGATTTTCTTCCAAGCCCATTAGACCTTAATGAAATTAAGGGGACTAAACCAGGTACAGATGAAGAGTTAATCAGAAAATTCGATGATAATGAACCATTTTCTGCATTAGCTTTTAAAGTTGCAAATGATCCATTTGTTGGAACAATCACTTTTATTAGGATTTATTCAGGTAAATTAATCTCAGGTACAGGAGTATTGAATTCTACAGCTGACAAAGAGGAAAGAATTGGAAGAATGTTGTTAATGCACGCAAATGATAGAGAGGATATTAAAGAAGCAAGTACCGGAGATATTGTAGCGTTAGCGGGGTTAAAGTATACAATTACAGGTCACACTTTATGTGTGAAGAATAATCCAATAGTGTTGGAGCCAATGGAGTTCCCGGATCCAGTAATTGAAATTGCGGTAGAACCCAAAACTAAAGGTGACCAGGAAAAAATGGGAGAAGCATTACAAAGATTAGCTAAAGAAGATCCATCATTTAGAGTTACATCTGATACAGAGTCAGGCCAAACTATAATCAAAGGAATGGGTGAATTGCACTTAGACATTATTGTTGACCGAATGAAAAGAGAGTTTAAAGTGGATGCAAACATTGGTGCACCTCAAGTAGCCTATAGAGAAACAATCGAGAGATCTGCAGAAGTTGATTATACACATAAAAAACAATCCGGTGGCTCAGGTCAATTTGCAAGAGTAAAGATAACTGTAGAACCTCAACAACCAGGTAAAGGTAGAGAAGTTGAAAGTTTAATTAAAGGTGGCGCAATACCAAAAGAATTTATTCCAGGTGTTGAAAAAGGAATTGAGGGAGTTGCAGACTCTGGGATTTTAGCTGGGTTCCCTGTTATTGATTATAAAGTTCAAATTATTGACGGTTTGCATCATGATGTTGACTCAAGTGTATTAGCTTTTGAGATTGCAGCAAGAGCTTGCTTTAAAGAGGCCTGTCAAAAAGGTGGATTAAAACTTTTAGAACCAATCATGAAAGTAGAAGTTGTTACACCAGAAGATTATATGGGTGATGTTATCGGAGACTTAAATAGTAGAAGAGGTCAAGTTGGTTCTACTGATAAAAGAGGTAACGCAACAGTAATAAATGCAAATGTGCCACTTGCAAATATGTTTGGATATGTAAATAATTTAAGATCAATGTCACAAGGAAGAGCACAGTATACCATGCAATTTTCACATTATGAAAAAGTACCTCAAAATGTTCAAGATGAAGTAACAAAGAAGCTGGCAGGATAATCAAATGGACCAACAACATATTCGAATTAGATTACAGGCATATGATCACAAGATATTAGATCAATCGACTGAGGAAATTGTAAACACTGCAAAAAGAACAGGAGCACAAATCAAAGGCCCAATACCACTGCCTACAAAGAAAGAAATTTTTACAGTTTTACGATCACCACATATTGATAAAAAGAGTAGAGAACAGTTTGAAACAAGAACACACAAAAGACTAATTGATATTATGGAACCAACTCCAGCTACAATTGAAGCATTGATGAAATTAGATTTAGCTGCGGGAGTTGACGTGGAGATAAAGATATAATTATGACCATTGGTTTAATCGGAAAAAAACTCGGCATGACTCAAAGGTTTTTTGAAAATGGGGAGTCATTACCGGTTACAATATTAAAAATTGAAAAGGCAAAAGTTGTTGATGTTATTCAAAAAGATAAGAGGGGTTACTCTGCTGTTTTAGTTGGTTACGGACATTTGAAAAATTCAAAAATCACTAAGCAAATGAAAGGTTTTTTTGCTAAAAAATCTCAAGAACCAAAAAGGATATTAAAAGAGTTCAGAGCAATCAGCACTGAAGATTACAAACCAGGTACTGAAATCAATTTGGAGGTTCTAAAAGATAAAAAATATGTTGATGTAAGAGCCAAAACTATTGGTAAAGGTTTCGCAGGATCTATGAAAAGACATAATTTTAGTGGTATGAGAGCTTCTCATGGTGTTTCAATTTCTCATAGAGCGCATGGTTCAACAGGACAATGCCAAGACCCAGGCAAGGTATTTAAAGGAAAAAAAATGGCTGGTCACATGGGTGCAAAATTTAGAACAACATTAGGTTTAGAGGTGGTTGAAACTGATTTAGAAAATAATTTACTTTATTTAAAGGGTGCAGTTCCAGGAAGTAAAAATACTTATGTAGAGATCAAAGAAGCAGTAAAGATCAAAAATAAATCTACAATTAGTGAAAGAATTGAAAAATACAAAGCATCTTTAGCTGAAATGAAGTCAGTTAAAAAAGAAAAAAAGAAAAAAATAAAAGCAGAGGAAACACCAAAAGCTGACAAGTCATCTCCAGCAGAGGAAAAAAAATAATGAAAATTGAAGAAATAAGTATTGACGGTAAAAGCATAGGTACAATCGAGGGATCTGATAAGGTTTTTAAAGTTAAACCTAGAAAAGATATCATCCAACAAGTTGTTGACTGGCAACAGAATAGAAATTTTAAAAAAACGGGTCATACAAAAAGTAGAGGCGAAGTAAAAGGTTCAAGAAAGAAAATAGTCCAACAAAAAGGCTCTGGTGGAGCAAGACACGGTAATATTACAGCACCAATATTTGTTGGTGGAGGAATTGCTCATGGACCGAGACATAGAGGAAAAAATGCAGTGAAAAAACTTAACAAAAAAGTTAGAAAACTTGGCTTGGTTCATGCTTTATCTGCGAAAGCTAGTCAAAAACAATTAGCAATTTTTACAGAGCCAAAGACAACATCTTTAAAAACAAAACATTTTAAAAACTTTTTAAAAAATATTAAGTCAAAAAGTGCTTTATTTATTCATCACAAGAATGCAGCAAAAGAATTTGTGAGAAGTATAAAAAATATCCCAAATTCAAAAAAAATAGAAGACGTAGGAACAAATGTTTATGATTTGCTTAAATATGAAAAAATACTTTTTACAAAAGAATCTTTTAAGGCAATTGAAGAAAGGTTGGTAAAATGAGTAATAAAAATATTGCTTACGACATTATTTTATCACCAGTTGTAACTGAGAAATCTACAAATCTAAATGTTTTGAATAAACTTACTTTTAAGGTATCAAAAAATGCTACCAAATTTGCTATCAAAAAAAGTATAGAAAAATTATACAAAGTTGAAGTTATTAAAATAAATACAATATTATCAAAACCTAAAATTAAAGTTGTAAGGGGAAAATTAGGTAAAAAAACTGGTTACAAAAAAGCAATAGTAACATTAAAAGAGGGTCAAACTATCGATATGACTTCAGGAGTTTAAAAATGGCTTTAAAAAACTTTAAACCTTATACTAAATCAAGAAGATCAACTATTTTAGTTGACAGAAGTGATTTATGGAAAGGCAAACCAGAAAAAAGTCTCACAAAATTTAAAAAAAGATCAGTTGGACGAAATAATCAGGGACGTATAACAACAAGACACAAAATGATGGGTCATAAAAAAAAATATAGGTTAATTGATTTTAAAAGATCAAAATTAGATCTCAAAGCAGAAGTTAAGAGATTTGAATATGATCCTTACAGAAGCGCAAACATTATGTTAATCGAGTATGAGGATAAAACGCTCAGTTATATAATTGGTGTGGAAGGTTTAAAAATAGGTGACAAAGTGATATCAAGTGACAAGGGTGAAATCCAAAAAGGTTTCGCGTTATTATTAAAATATATTCCAGCAGGTACGATTGTACATAATATTGAATTAACGCCAGGTAAAGGTGGAATTCTTGCAAGATCAGCAGGATCCTCAGCTACTGTGATGGGCCAAGATAATGATTATACTTTAATAAAGTTGGGTTCTGGAGAAACTAGAAAAGTTTTGTCGAAATGTAGAGCTACAATTGGTCAAGTATCAAATGTTGATAATAAGAACCAAAAAATTGGTAAAGCTGGTAGGAATAGATGGTTAGGAAAAAGACCAACAGTTAGAGGAGTCGTAATGAACCCTGTGGACCATCCACATGGTGGAGGTGAAGGAAAAACATCTGGAGGACGAAATCCTGTTACTCCTTGGGGTCAAGGAACCAGGGGTTTAAAAACAAGAAATAATAAAAGAACTGAACAATTTATTATTTCAAGAAAAAAGAAGAGAAAATAAACTATGGCTAGATCTGTTTGGAAAGGACCATTTGTACATCCCAGTCTGCTTAAAAAAGTAGAAAAAGGTGGTGATGCATTAAAAAGACCAATTAAGACATGGTCAAGAGGTTCTACTATTGTCCCAGAATTTGTTGGTTTAAAGTTTGAGATCCACAACGGTAAAAAATTTATACCAATTACTATTTCAGATGAAATGGTTGGTCATAAATTAGGTGAGTTTGTACCCACAAGACAATTTGTTGGTCATACTCCAGCAGATAAGAAAGCTAGCGCTGCATCAACATCGGCTCCAGCAAAAAAGGATACAAAATAGATGGCTAAAAATTCAAAAAATTTAACCAAAGATTTGTCAAGTGTTAGAGCTATTTATAAAAATCTTAGATCTAGTCCTAGAAAGGTTAATGAGATTTTAAGATCTATTAGAGGCAAAAAGGCCGATTTAGCACTAAGAGATTTGCAGTTTTCGGAAAAAAGAATTTCAAAAGAAATTTCTAAAACAATAAAATCAGCTGTTTCCAATGCTGAAAACAATAATCAACTGGATATAGATAATCTTTTTATTAAAGAAGCCTATGTTGGAAAAGGTATAGTTATGAAAAGATATAGACCAAGAGCAAGAGGTCGAGCAGGTGAAATAAAAAAACCTTTTGCAAATTTAACAATTATTGTGAGTGAAAAAAAACAAACTGGTAGTAAGGAAGCATAAATATGGGACAGAAAGTTAATCCAATTGGAATTAGATTAAAAATTAACAGAACATGGGATTCTGTTTGGTTTGCAAAAAAACAAAACTATGGAACTTATTTGATTGAAGATTTTAAAATTAGAAAATATATTAATAATACAATTAAAAATTCAGGTGTTTCTAAAATTTTAATTGAAAGACCTTCAAAAAAATGTGTGGTGACAATTTATACTTCAAGGCCAGGATTTGTAATTGGAAAAAAGGGTTCGGATATAGAAAAAATAAAACAAAATATCTCTAAAATCACATCAGATGAAGTGAGCGTAAATATTAAAGAAATTAGAAAACCAGAACTTGATTCTTTTTTAGTAGCTGAAAACATTGCACAGCAATTAGAAAAAAGAGTTGCATATAGAAAAGCTATGAAAAGAGCAATGTCCTCTGCATTAAGACTTGGGGCAAAAGGTATCAAGGTAACAGTAAGTGGTAGATTGGGTGGTAATGAAATTGCTCGAACTGAGTGGTTGAGAGAAGGCAGTATACCTTTGCATACTTTGAGAGCAGATGTTGATTATGCAGAAGCCGAAGCTTCGACGACATATGGAATTATAGGAGTAAAGGTTTGGATTTATAAGGGAGTAGTATTTCAAAAAGATCTTCAAAAAAAAATTGAAGCAGAGAAAAAAGAGGAGACAAGCTAATGTTACAGCCAGCTAGAACAAAATTTAGAAAGGCTCATAAAGGTAGAATTAAAGGAAAGGCAACAAGAGGTGCCTCTCTAAATTTTGGTTCACACGGGTTACAGGCTTTAGAGCCAGAAAGAGTAACCTCTAGGCAAATAGAAGCTGCAAGAGTTGCTTTAACAAGGCATATGCAAAGAAAAGGTAGAGTTTGGTTACGAATTTTTCCAAACATTCCGGTCTCGAAAAAACCAATTGAAGTTAGAATGGGTAAAGGAAAGGGTTCTCCAGAATATTGGGTATATAGAGTAAAACCAGGACGTATTATTTTTGAAATTGATGGAGTTAACGATACTGTGGCACAAGAGTCGTTTGATAGAGCAGCTTCTAAATTACCAATTAAAACTAAAATAGTTAAAAGGAATTTAAATATTTAAAATGAAAACTTCTGAGATTAAAAAATTAACCGTAACACAACTTGAGAAAGAGTTAACAAATTTTAAAAAAGAACAGTACAATTTAAGATTTCAAAAAGTAAACTCTCAGGTACAAAACACTTCAAGAGTAAAGATTGTAAGAAGATCAATAGCAAAAATATTAACTTTTCTAAATCAAAAAAAGAAAGATAATTAATGACTAAAAAAATTCTAACAGGAAAAATAGTAAGTTCAAAAAATCAGAATACAGTAGTTATTAAAGTTGAAAGAAAATTTAGACATCCTGTGCTTAAAAAAGTATTAAAAAGATCAAAAAAGTATCACGCTCATTATGAAAATGGAGAATATAATGTTGGTGATCAGATAAAAATAATTGAGAGTAAACCAATTTCAAAATTAAAAAAATGGAGAGTTTTAAAGAATTAATATGATTCAAGTTCAAACAGAAATGGAAGTTGCAGATAATACTGGTGCTAAGAGAATAGAGTGTATCAAAGTTCTTGGCGGTTCCAAAAGAAGATATGCTAGTGTTGGTGATATTGTAGTTGTGAGTATAAAAGATGCTATGCCTAAAGGAAAAGTTAAAAAAGGAGATGTGCATAAGGCTGTTGTAGTGAGAACTAAAAAACAAATACAAAGAAATGATGGTTCCTCTATAAAATTTGATAAAAATGCTGCTGTTTTAATAGCCGCTAACGGTGAACCAATCGGTACAAGGATATTTGGTCCAGTAACAAGAGAGTTAAGAGATAAAAAACATATGAAAATTATTTCACTAGCTCCTGAGGTACTTTGATGAAAACTAAACTTAAAAAAGGTCAAACAGTTAAACTTACAGTCGGTGCTGATAAAGGAAAAACTGGAGAAATTATAAAATTATTTCCAAATGATTATAGCGCCTTAGTCAAAGGTATAAATATTAAAAAAAAACATCAAAAGCCTACTAAAGAACAAAAAGGTGGAATAATTAATATAGAAAAGCCAGTTCATTTATCAAATTTAAAAGTAATTGATGGTAAGAAAGATAGCAAAAAAAACAATAAAATAGATACAAAAAAAACCGAAGATAAGAAGGTTTTAGTAAAAAAAACAATATCAAAAAAAGTTATAAAAAAGAAAAAATTAAAAAAAGGAAAAAAATAAAATGGAACCAAGACTAAAATCTATTTATAAATCCCAAATATTGCCAGAGCTTAAAAATAGCTTAGGTGTTAAAAATATTATGCAAGTGCCAAAAATTGAAAAAATAGTTATTAACATGGGATTGGGTCTTGATGCAAATGATAGTAAGCTCTTAAAAATTATTGAGACAGATCTTGCGAATATTACAGGTCAAAAACCAGTTATAACAAAATCAAAAAAAGCTATTTCAAATTTTAAAACTAGATCAAATATACCCTTAGGTTTAAAGGTAACTCTAAGAAAAAATAATATGTATTATTTTTTAGATAGATTAATAAACATAGCCTTACCAAGAATTAAAGATTTTAGAGGTTTAAATCCAAAAAGTTTTGATGAAAATGCGAATTATAGTTTTGGTATAAAAGAACATGTAATTTTTCCTGAGGTAAATTTTGACAAGGTCGAGAAAGTGAGAGGGATGGATATTACAGTGGTAACTTCAACTAACAATACATCACAAGCTAAAGCTTTATTGGATAAGTTTAATTTTCCATTTATTAAGAAAGGAGCAAACTAATGGCAAAAATGTCAGCAGTTGAAAAAAATAAAAAAAGAATAAGATTGGTAAATAAATATGAAGCGAAAAGAAAAAAATTAAAAAAAATAGTTATGGATAAAAAACTCAACTTAAATGAAAGATTTGAAGCAGCACTTAAATTGGCTAAATTGCCAAAAAATTCTGCTAGAAATAGAGTAAGAAATAGGTGTGAAATTACTGGTAGGCCGCATGGTTACTACCGCAAACTTAAAATGTCTAGAATTGCCTTAAGAGAACTAGCTTCGATGGGTAAAATTCCAGGCATGACAAAATCAAGTTGGTAAGGAGAGAGAATGACCATTAGTGATCCAGTTGGTGATATGTTTGCTAGAATCAGGAATGCGCAACAAAGAAATCACTCTAATGTATTAATACCAGCATCGAAATTTAAAAAATTTGTATTAGATGCCATGGAAAGAGAAGGTTTTATTGTTGGGTATGAGGTTATTAAAAGCAAAAAAGGTACATTTGAGGAATTAAAAGTTACTCTTAAATATGTTCATGGCAGTCCAGTAATCAATGAAATTAATAGAGTTTCAAAGCCTGGTAGAAGGATATACACACGTTTTGACAGCTTACCACGTGTTCAAAATGGTTTAGGTGTTGCAATTATTTCTACATCTTTTGGAATTTTAACAGACAATGAAGCAAGAGAAAAAAAAGTTGGAGGAGAAATAATTTGTAATATTTCTTAGATTATGTCTAAAATTGGAAAAAAAAATATTATTGTACCAAGTGATGTTAAAGTTGAAATTAATAATAACAAAATTAATTTTGAAGGTCCAAAAGGAAAAAAATCGTTAGATATAAATCATGAGCACCTTAATGTGTTATTTTCTGACGGTAAAATTAGTGTTGCACCAAAAGATCCAAAAAAACAAAATAAAATTATATGGGGGCTCCAAAGAAGTTTAATAAATAATGCTGTAATAGGGGTAGGAAAAGGTTATGAGCAAACTTTAAAGTTAAATGGAGTTGGTTTTAGAGCAAATTTAAAAGGTAAACAACTGCAACTACAATTAGGGTATAGCCATGATATCATGTATGATATTCCAGATGGTATTGCGGTTAAGGTTGACAAACAAACTACAATAAAAATTACTGGTGTTGATAAAGAGCTAGTTGGTAAAACAGTAGCTGATATAAAGTTTTATAAACCCGTTGAACCCTATAAGCAAAAAGGAATTACCTCTGATGGTCAATTTATATTGAAAAAAGAAGGTAAAAAGAAATAATGATTTTGAAAGATTTAAAGAGAAAAAGTAGAGTAAGATTTAAAGTTAAAAAGGTTAACAGAGGTAGACCAAGACTTACAGTTTTTAGATCTGCAAAAAATATATATGCCCAGGTAATTGATGATAATAAAAGAGTTACTTTAGCAAGTGCATCTTCTATTGAAAAAAATATTGAAAAAAAATCAAAAAAAGAAATATCAGAGTTTGTTGGAAATTTAATTGCAGAAAGATGTATTAAAAAGGGTTGTAAAGAGGTCTATTTTGATAGAGGCAAATACAAATATCATGGAAGAGTTAAACAATTAGCTGAAAGTGCAAAAAAAGGAGGCCTGAAATTTTAAATTATGAGTCAGATTAGTGAATTTAAAGAAAAATTGGTAGCGATAAATAGAATTACAAAAGTGGTAAAAGGTGGAAGAAGATTTGGTTTTGCCGCATTAGTTATAACAGGTAATCAAAAAGGGCAAGTTGGATTTGGTCAAGGAAAAGCTAAACAGGTACCAGATGCCATTAAAAAAGCTTCTGAAGCAGCAAGAAAATCTTTAGTTAAAATAGCTTTAAGAGAAGGTAGAACTTTACATCATGATGTAAGAGGTAAAAACGGTGCTGGTAAAGTTTTACTTAGAAGCGCGCCTGCTGGAACTGGAATAATTGCAGGCGGACCTGTGAGAGCGATTTGTGAAATGTCAGGTATTCAAGATGTAGTTGGTAAATCAATTGGCTCATCTAACCCATATAATTTGGTAAGAGCTTCTTTTGATGCACTCACTAAGCAAAAGTCACCAAAAGAAATATCACTTATTAGAGGAAAAAAAATCAAGGATATAGTTTCAAGAAGGTAATCATGGTTAGATTAAATAACTTAAATATAAAAATTCACAAAACTAAGAAAAGAGTTGGTCGTGGAATAGGTTCTGGATTAGGAAAAACCTCTGGTCGCGGTATAAAGGGTCAAAAATCAAGATCAGGAGTAGCAATTAAATCCTATGAAGGTGGCCAAATGCCATTATATCGAAGACTTCCAAAAAGAGGGTTCAATTCTCTTTATAAGAAGGAAAAAAATGTTGCAATTAATCTACATAATATTGCAAAGCTCATTGAGTCAAAAAAATTAGATTCTTCAAAATCAATTGATTTGAGAAAATTTTTACTAAAACCTAAAACATTAAAAAAAGTGAAAGTCAAAGTTTTAGGTACTGGTGATATAAAAGTTAAAGTAAATATAATAGCTGACAAGTTTAGCAAATCCGCACAAGAAAAAATAGAAAAGGCTGGCGGTAAAATTGAGACAATTAAATAATCTTAAATGTCAGGCCTAGCTCAAAATACAGAAAGTGGCTTTGGAGCTTTTTCTAAAGCAGACGATTTAAAAAAAAGAATACTATATACTTTGCTCATATTGATAATTTATCGTTTTGGTACTTATGTACCTTTGCCTGGTATTGATCCAACATCTTTAAAAGAGATTGTTGGGGGTAATCAAAGGAGCTTACTTGGAATGTTTAATGTATTTGCAGGTGGGGCAGTTCAAAGAATGGCAATTTTTGCATTAGGTATTATGCCATATATATCTTCCTCTATCATTATTCAATTATTAACAGGAGTAACAGAATATTTTAAAAATTTGAAAAACCAAGGTGAAAGCGGCAGACAAAAGATAACACAATACACAAGGTATGGAACCGTGATACTTGCTTTGATACAAGGTTATGGTGTTGCTGTTAGTCTTGAAAATTCTCAGGGCATTGTTCAAGAGCCTGGTTTTTATTTTAGATTTGTAACTACAATATCATTACTAACTGGAACTGTTTTATTGATGTGGTTAGGTGAGCAAATTACTGCCAGAGGTATTGGAAATGGAATATCGCTGATTATTTTTGCTGGTATTGTAGCGGAAATTCCAGGTGCTTTGGCTTCAACTTTTGAATTAGGTAGAACCGGTGCGATATCAAGTGGTATTATTATCATGATTTTATTAATATTGTTGTCAGCGATATATTTTATTGTTTTTGTTGAAAGAGCACAAAGAAGAGTTTTAATACAATATCCAAAAAGACAACAAGGAAACAAGATGTATGGAGGTGAGTCTTCTTATTTACCTCTTAAAGTAAATACTGCTGGTGTAATTCCAGCGATATTTGCTTCTGCTTTATTATTATTACCAATTACTTTATCTAATTTTTCTTCTTCTTCTGATAGCTCGATCTTATTAACTATCACTTCAATGTTAGGGCAAGGAAAGCCTTTGTATATGATATTTTATGCAGCAGGAATCATATTTTTTTCTTTTTTTTATACCTCAATTGTTTTTAACCCAAATGAAACAGCCGATAACCTAAAAAAATATGGTGGATTTGTTCCTGGTATAAGGCCCGGAGAAAGAACAGCAGTTTTTATTGAAAATCTTTTAACTAAACTTACAGTAATTGGTTCATCCTATTTAGTTTTAATATGTTTATTACCTGAGTTTTTAATCGCAAATTATCCAATACCTTTTTACCTTGGTGGAACAGCTTTATTAATTGTTGTTGTTGTAGGCATGGATACAATTACACAGATTCAAACTAGGCTAATGAGTGTCCAATACGAGTCGTTAATAAAAAAAACTAAATTTAGCAGGTAATATTTAGATGAACATAATAATTTTCGGCCCGCCAGGCGCTGGTAAAGGTACCCAGTCTTCTTTTCTAGTTGAAAAAAAAAAAATGTATCAACTCTCTACTGGTGATTTATTGAGAGCCGAATTAAAAAGTGAGTCAAAATTATCCAAAAAACTTAAAGAGATAATGGACTCTGGAAAATTAGTTTCAGACGATATTATCAATGATTTGATTGAAAAGAAAATTTCAGAACCGTCTATAAAAAATAATATAATTTTTGATGGATTTCCAAGAAATATAGATCAGGCTCAATCTTTAGATTTAATGCTTAAAAAATATGATCAAATAATCTCACTAGTTTTAAATTTAAAAGTAGATAATTCGATTTTAGTAAAAAGAATTTCTGGTCGAGTATCTTGTTCAGTTTGCAAAAAGCCTTTTAATGAATTCTTTGATCCCCCAGGACATGCTTCTCAATGCACCACTAAAGAATGCATAAATAGACATTTAGTCAAAAGGTCTGATGATAACGAGAGCACGGTAAGTAATAGACTAAAAATATATGAGGAATCTACTTTTCCGTTACTAAAATTTTATGAGACGAAGGGTGTTGTTAAAAACATAGATGCAATGAAGTCTATAAATGAGGTAACTAGTCAAATAAACGGTATAATAAGTGACTTATAAAGTTGACTTTGGAAGTTGGATTACTATAATCCAGCGTTTTTAAAATAAGGCAATCTATTATGGCTCGTATCTCTGGTATTAATCTTCCACTCAACAAACAGGTGTTCGTTGCATTACAATATATATATGGAATAGGAGATCACTATGCTGAAAAAATCTGCGATGAACTCAAAATAGAAAAGTCTAAAAGAGTTAATAGCTTAACTGATGATGAAGTATTGAAAATAAGAGAATTGATAGATGAAAAATATACTGTTGAAGGTGATTTACGAAGAGAAATATCTTTAAACATTAAAAGATTAAGAGATTTAGGAACTTATAGAGGAACAAGACATAGAAAAAAATTACCAGTAAGAGGGCAAAGAACTTCCTCAAATGCAAGAACCAGAAAAGGAAAAGCTATAGCAATTGCTGGTAAAAAGTTAACATTGGCAAAAAAATAATGAGCAAAGAAGAAATTAAAAAAAAAACTAAATTTAAAAGTAAAAAAAAAGAAAAAAAAATTATTACTTCTGGAAAAGCATATGTTAACGCTACTTTTAATAACACTATAATTTCAATAACTGATAAAAATGGAAATGTATTATCCTGGTCCTCATCTGGATCCAAAGGTTTTAAGGGATCTAGAAAATCAACTCCATATGCCGCACAAGTTGCTGCTGATGATGCAGCTGCGAAAGCCTCTGAATATGGATTAAAAACTTTAGATGTAGAGGTAAAAGGTCCTGGTTCAGGTAGAGAAACAGCTTTACGTGCATTACAAGCAAAAGGATTTAAAATTGTATCTATAAAAGATACAAGTCCAATACCGCATAATGGATGTAGACCACCAAAAAAAAGAAGAGTTTAATAAAATTAAAAGGAGATAAACTTGATAGAAAAAAATTGGAAAGAGTTAGTTAAACCGTCAAAACTGAACGTTGAAACAAGTGATGATAAAAGCTACGCGAAAATTACTGTAGAGCCTTTAGAAAAAGGTTTTGCTTTAACTCTCGGGAATGCTTTAAGACGAATTTTATTGTCCTCAATTCAAGGAACAGCAGTTACAGCCATACAAATAGATGGTGTATTACATGAGTTTTCATCTATCAATGGAGTAAGAGAGGATGTAACTGATATTGTATTAAATATAAAAGCGTTATCATTAAAACTTAAAAGTCCCGGGCCAAAAAAATTAATTTTAGACTCTCAAGGTCCCGGAGAAATTAAAGCAAAAGATTTAAACGATAGTGCAGATATTGAAATACTAAATCCAGAGCAAACAATTTGTAACCTTGATGATAATACAAAAATTTATATGGAGTTAACAGTCAATACTGGAAAAGGTTATGTTCCTGCCGACAAAAATCGAGAAAAAGACTCTCCATTAGGATTGATACCTGTTGACTCAGTTTATAGTCCAGTCAAAAGAGTTTCTTATAATATTTCAGAAACAAGAGAGGGGTTATCAATAGATTATGATAAACTCACCATGGAAGTAGAAACAAATAGATCAGTCGATGCAGAAGATTGTGTGGCCTATGCTGCAAGAATTCTTCAAGATCAGCTTGGAATGTTCATAAATTTTGAAGAACCAAAAGAAGCAGTTGTTCAACAAACAAAATCTGAGCCTGAATTTAATAAAAACTTATTACGTCGTGTCGACGAACTTGAGTTATCAGTAAGATCTATGAATTGTTTGAAAAATGATAACATAATTTACATTGGTGATCTAGTTCAGAAGACCGAGGGAGAAATGCTCAGAACTCCAAATTTTGGAAGAAAATCATTAAATGAAATCAAAGAGGTTTTATCTGGCATGTCTTTGTATCTTGGGATCGAAATCCCTAATTGGCCGCCTGAAAATATTGCTGAATTATCAAAAAAATTAGAGGATGAATATAAATAATTATGAGACATAAGCTTGCAACTAGAAAATTAAATAGGACCTCTGAGCATAGAAAAGCTTTGATCAAAAACATGTTAAACGCATTAATTAAACACGAGCAAATTGAGACAACATTACCAAAGGCTAAAGAATTAAAGGTTGCTATTGATAAAATAATAACTTTAGGTAAAAAAAATACTCTATCATCTAAAAGAATACTAATTTCCAAGTTACAAGATCAAAATATAGTAAAGAAAATTACTACAACCTTAATAAAGAGATATGAAAAAAGAAATGGAGGTTACTCAAGGGTCATAAGATCAGGCTATAGATATGGAGACAATGCCCCTAAAGCTTTCATCGAATTAGTTGATAAAGATTTTAATGCGAAAGGACAAAACTCTGGACCTTCACAAAAAAAAATAGATAATAAAGATAAAGAAAAAGTCGAAGCAAAAAAAGATAAAAAATAATGAGCAATTTAATTCTTATTGCTTTATTTGGAGCAATAGGAAGTTTATTTAGATTTGTTTTAATTCAAGTAACTCCAAAAATAACTTATATTAATTTTCCTATCGGTACTGTAATTGTTAATTTGATAGGTTCTTTTTTAATTGGTATCGTGGTTTCTCTATTCGAAAAACAGTTGTTAAGTAATGAATTAAGATCATTTATTGTTTTCGGATTTTTAGGAGGATTTACTACTTTTTCAGCTTTTACATATGAGATTTTTAATTTATTAAAAATAGGTAATTATTTAAATCTTTTTATTTATTTATTACTTTCCATCGTAGTAAGTTTAGCTTTATTTTATGTAGGTTATAAAGCAGTCAAAGTTTTAGTATGAAAAAACTATTTAAATCTTTTACTGTAAATAAAGATTTTGAAGGTTCCAGAGTAGATCGGTTCCTAAAAAAGCAATTCATAAATATTCCCCAGTCTTTTTTTGAAAAAAATTTTAGAAAAAAAAACATAACAGTAAATAATAAAAAAGTGAAAAGTCTATTTAAACTTAAAATTGATGACATAATTAAAATTTATACTGCGCTAAAAACAAAGACCATTAAACCAAAAAAAAATTTCTTTTCCACAAATGACATAAACGAACTAAAAAAAAATTTTATTTTTGAGTGTGAAGATTATTATATATTAAATAAGCCTTATGGCTATGCCTCTCAAGGTGGTTCTAAAGTAAAAAAAAATGTTATAGATATTTTAAATCTAAATTCAAAAAAAAATTATATTGTTCATAGATTAGACAAGGAAACCTCAGGTTTAATGTTAATTGCTAAAAATAGATTTTACGCTAAAAAATTTTCTGAGATGTTTAAATTAAGAGAAATAAAAAAAAAATATTTAGTGATACTTAATGGAAAAATTAAAAAAAACAAAGGCGAACTCCAT
>MDTG01361948.1_pt1 | contig 16713 bp, 12 predicted proteins | sample 811421 | NCBI WGS metagenome assembly MDTG01 (sample SAMN05326645, study PRJNA326480) | marine metagenome | isolation source: seawater | place: Pacific Ocean: South East | collected 2011
ACCGTAGGGTTGAACCCAATATAGGAACAGCATTTCCGGCGACCAGTGCATCAAAAACTCCTTCGACCAATACTAGATCTTTATTCCAGTCGATATATAGTTCATTAAAAGTGATATCTTTAGAGGCTCTTGGATTTTTATACTTATAAGAGTCTCCACTATAAGAACGTGCAATAAAATAACTTATATCACCGTCTTCGTCAAATGACGGAATAATGATTCTATTACGATACTCTCCACTAAAACAATACCCTATCTTCCATTTAAGTATATCAGTCATTGTTACACCACGCTTAGCTAAATACTTGTAAGCATATAAGCCTGTAGCTGGCAGTTTATCTGTTGCAAGACTTAAGTATTCTTGTGGTAGTTCCAGTTTTTGTTTGACCTCTGTAGGCTCTTGTTCAGCAAAGAGATCATTAAATCTTTCCAGATCTTGACGCCCGAATATTTGGTCCCACGAAGCAAGTTGGCTGTAGTTGCCAAACCTACGCACAACACGCCTAATATTACGGCCCCTATAATCACAGATCCAACATTTATAAACATTCTTATTGATATTAACAGAGAATTTACGTTTGTGGTGATTGCATACCGGACAAGAAAATAACATTTCAGTACCCTTGTCGTTACAATGTCCCAGTACAGTCTGCAATATTTTTTTAGCTTGTGCATTCTTCATTCATCACCTATTATGGTATAGAATCCATCTCTTATAGGTATTGGCCCTAATGAACTTTGCTTGAAAAACAAAGCGTGTATTGTATCACTATGTTCTTCAATTCTAACTACTATACCACAGTCTTCCATCTCTTGAAAGTTGAAATTAATTTGTTTAGCAGGCGGAAGAGCAGTGTACCAAGTTCTTTTAATTAAATCACCCACTTTTACTTTGCGGCTAGGCACTTCTGATTCTCCCGATAGCGAAGCAGTGCTAGTTCCTTGTGCTTAGCCTCAATCATAATATCAAATTCATTACCATAATCGTCAAGTGTATTGTATACAAGATCAGAATGTGCTTGTGGTTTAATCTTAGGATTGTTGTGCTCAATCGAGCGAGATTCAGAATAATGAACAACCGGCTTAATGTCACCCCAAGTTGATAAGGCCAGTTCAAGCGCTTCCTGTTCAGTCTGGCCACCGGTATGCAACATATGATGATGATAGTCAAATACAATTGGAATACCAATACGCTTGTACACACCCTCATACAACTCCAGCGTAGAATACAACGACTCTTTGTCATCGTTCTCGACAGTCAAGCGAGAGCGAACATTGTCAGGCAGACGCTCGAAGTTGCGACAGAAGTTGTCGAGAGCGAATGGCTTGTCACCGTAGGCTGCGCCAACATGAATATTAAGTTTGGCATACGGAGTGCGAGGCAATCCGATAAGGTCAAACAAATCACCGTGAACCGACAAATCAGTCTCGGTGAGCTTGTATACACGCTCCTTGGGTGATGCTAGCTTGTTAAACGGCCCAGGATGCGATGTGAGCCGCATTCCGTGCTTACGGGCAAAGTTGCCTGCCTTGAGGGCCGCGGCGTGGATAGCGCCGAAATTAGGCATGTCTATGAGGTCATACTCGGAAGCCCACGGAATGATATTGGAGGAAAGCCGATAAAAGTAAATATCGTGCTGTAGATTCCATTCTAGAATCGTGTATAAGTCGCGCAGGTTCTGCAATGCAAGTTCTGCAGCGTACTCGATTCCGCGGTCGTGAAACGTGCGCTTAATCATAGTGCGGTTAGTTGTGATGCGCTGCGACTTTGGCAGCGTAGAAAAGCCTTGATTGATACAGGCGTAGCCCAAGTAGTTCATAATATTAACCTCCACATAAAGCATAACCCATGCGATCGTGGTTGTCAATCAGTTTCTTTATCTTCTGCTCTGTGAACTAGAATTAAAACAGATGCTGGTAATTCTTCAGTTAGCGCGTTATCTAGCCAGAGCACTATGATTCTGTCTTGTGGTTCTTGACCGAAATAAGTACTGAGAACAAAAGCACCTGGTTCAACGTTTAGAACTATTCCATTCCATTGTTCTCGGTCATCTGGAACAATCAAATCTATTTCTGTTACGATGTCACCAACTTTAAGTTCTGTTTTTTCTTGAAGCACATATTAACTAGGTATCAATTTCTGTTTGATAACCAGCTTTAGCAATGATAATCGCGTCGGCGCGATCGTAGCTTTCTGGTTTCGGGTTGCCGTGTTTCGTATATTCTATCTTGAATGCAGGCTCTGTGTTAAGCAAATGTTGTAAAACAACTTGTTTTGCCTTTTGGCCTCTTGGCACCTTAATTCCAGCGGTCTTGCGTGCCGATGTGGCACCAATAAATTTAGGTTCTATCTCAAAAATCTCATATAATAGCCATGAAACAACACCGTTAAAGCGCTGTAATGTAGCCATGGTTTTTGCCGATGAACCACCGGAGTTGAAGAATGTAAAAGGTTGTTCTACATATATGTGCTCGATTGGGTAATCGGCTCCGCCTAGACTTGTTGATTCCTCATCATTGTTTAATTGATACACCTCATACAAATCAAGTATCTTTTCTTTGATAGCAATCGTTTTACTGAAGAAACCTTTATATTTTCTTAAATCAATCGAGTCATAATACAATAAACTACCATCTGCAATTATAGCAAAACCAGTTATACTCGTTGATACATCTACACCTAAAATCATGACTAAATTATACTATATATCCAGCTTTAATTTAAACGTTATATCTTTATCTTCTTCTTTCAACACTGGATCTGCTAAAGTGGCAACCCCTATTAGGTTTTTGTTGTCATCGTAAATAGCGACTCTGGATACATAGACTTGACGTTTAAAGTCTTCATCGAAGGTTGCAAAACTAGAAGAAGTAATATTCTTGATTCTCCTGTTAGGGTTTTCTTCGAAGACATTTGAGCCAGATCTTAACAGGTAGTCTTGTCCTTTTTCCAAATATGTTGGATTATTGGAGTAGTTTGCTTCGCCGCGGCGTGCGTTGGCAAACATGGTATATGTCTGGGTCTCAGTGACTCCTTCAAATTCCATATTAAAAGATGCGGACTCAAAAGATGGAGCAGCCGTGGCATTGTTTACGCCATCCAGTGCGCCGGCACCAAAGTAAATCCATTTTGGGTGATCTATTGTCCCATTATCCAATAAGCCCATTGCTGTATCGTTGAGTCTCCACGAGCCAGTCAGCATTATTATGCCTTCGTTATACAGCACAACGCCCGCAACCTTGTTATTATTTGCAGATGACGTTCCAAAGGTCTGTATCAACTCGCCGTTTTCCTTGTTGTCCTTCAGTTCACCGATCAAGGAGCCGGTGAAGTACCACTTCAGGGACACTGAACCAGGATTGATCTTGGAGCCGTAAAAAATAGATGGTACATGAACTGTATTAATCACCTGTTCGTCTTTGTTCCAACCATCACCCAAAGACGAATCTACAACATAATGTTCGCTCATGTAGCGATAGTTGTTTAAACGAGTCTTGAGGGCATAGTAGTGAGGGTATATTGGTCCGCCGGCATCTGCAGTGACTACACTATCTACTGTGTTTACCATGTCATATCTACCGCCGGCTTGAGGACTCATAAACTCTCGCGTGATTGAAGCAGTTAAGGGATAGCTCTTGCTTACAGTGTCCCCATATGCAAACTCATTTTCGTAATTAACATCGCCTACGGTTTTAAAAGATGCGCGGGCACTGTCTTTTGTAACAAAGGCAGTTATAAAGTTATTTGTTTCAGCATTGCGGTCAATGTTATATTCAAACAAACTAATACCACCACTAGCACTACTGGTGATATTTAAAATGTTGTTGGAGAATGAACCGGATTGATGAGGCAGATTGTTATAGTAAATCTTTGACTCATTTATGGTAATGTTGACATTGGGGTATGCCCGCATTGTATTCAGCACAACATCGTTTGGGCTAAACTTGCGGAAAGACATTACTAGTAATCCAGTCGAACCCTGATAGTCAATTCATTTTGTGGAGTTTTCTTCAGTGGTTCAGACAGTTTAGCAGTGGCTAACAACTCGTTTCTTGCATTGTAGAGGCCTACCGTGGTTACGTACGCTACAGGGTTATCGCTAGCGTTGTTCTTAACTCTGATCTTACTACCTGATGTGTACGTAGGGTTAGAACTGTAATTGTACTTGTTAACCGGCATTCTACAGAAGTAGATTGTGGAGTTAATCTCTGTAGAGTTGTTAAACGTAAGGTTAGTCATTCTGTGTCTAACAGCGTCACATGTTCCTGAAATTGATGCAGAAACCAAGGACTGATCGAATGTCAGTGCGTCTGGAGTACTACTGCTAACCGCAGAGCCACTGTTGAAATCTGCAATTCCAGAAAATACCGAGGAAGAAATAACTGCAATGCCTGATTGGTAGAACACTACGCCGTAACTCGAAGATGGAGTTTCGGTAGCCAAACTTGCGGTTGAGTCGAATAAGACTCCGTAATCACCACCAATAGTGTTGGTCGTGCCATCTCCAGTGGAAGAAGCCGCTGTGTCTTGGAGCGATATAGTTGTGAGGTGAGGGTTAGCCCATGCGCCACGGCCGAGTTGTAAGTTAACTGTACCTTGTTTAATTTGGTCTTTTGTCAATAATCTAGACATAGACACAACGAATACTTCCTTCATGGAGCCTGTTGTGTCGAGTCTCAAATCACTTTCAAACAATCTTACTGTGTTGGTGCTACCTGTGTAGCCCAAAAGAACCTGCGAAAACTGGTTATAAATATTAATCTTTTTATTGTTAATTGTTGCAGTTGAAGCAGACAGCGGAGATGACTCATCATAGCCGCAAGTAAGATCAAAGATATGGTTAGCAGACGAACTAAGGAATGGATAGTCGTATACTGACTGGAACATACCGTGGGTAAAGTTTTTGATGTTCTCATCACTGTAAGTTCCACTAACGATGGAGCCGGTGAGAGGGATTACCTCGTGTAATAAAGTTTTTGTTGTTGTAACGTCCGTATTAACATTTAACGGCTCATAAGAAAGGGGCATCAATAATCTCCAATTATGTTTGTGCTATTTTAATAATTCTTACTGGTACTTGTAAGTTTACGTTGGATGCGGCGCCTTCGACGTAGACAGTTGTATCAATGTAGTCGTAAAGGGTACCGGTTCCAAATAAGTCAGAAGAAGTGGTTCCGAACTTGGTGTAGTCGGATTGTGGGATATTCGGGTTAATCATGAGGTTAAGAGCTGTGAAACTAGCTCGGGGGCCCTTGATAACCGAAAATTGTGTGCTGGTATCAGATGTACCAGCGGTTGAAGTATCGGAGTATATTCTATTGAGTACCCCGTTGACAACAACCTCACTGTTGTTTTTAATCTTTTGTGAAGGTCTGACCGTAGAATTACCTTTCAAGGTAACGTTCAGGGCGGCGCCTTGTGATGAGTTGTTACTGAGGTTAGAACGCATATCAGCACCCATAACAGAGGAAATAAAGCGGTTGTCGAAGCTTACGACAAAATTGTTGTCGGTAAGTCCTGCAGAGGCTAAGAGTGCGTTTTGATTGGCAGAGGAGCCCAACAGATCTGTTGAGTCGATACCTGTCTCAATAAGCATGAATTTACCAGACGCATCGCCGGATTTAAGAATTGTATCAGCGCTACCACCATCATCGGTGATTTGCTTGGATGTAATCACTCCAGCGGCAGTCACCTTGCTATCATCAGCCAGTAATACCAAGCCGTCAGCATTCTTTTGAACGATGCGGGGGCTGAAGGTCTTCTGGTTCAGGGCTACTTGGGGCAAGTAAAGAAGATCTTGTCTGGCTCTGGAAACGAGGCCGTAATTAATATTAGCGTTCTTAGAAGTAAATGCTTCCAAGATGGGGGTTTGTAAAATTTCCAAATCGTAGTAAGCAGATCCAGATGCATGGTCCTTGTTGTATAAGGAGTAATCTATCTCGTCATCACCGGGTGAAAACTTAGTAATCCTAAAGCGTCCTTGAGCCATTCTTTTTCGTCCGATATCGGTCAGAACTGCATCAAGTATGATGTCGCCGGTGTTGTCTATAAATGCCATTTTGTTACCTCTTTATATAAATAGTATTGGTTTTTTGTTATTCTTCCAATTTTACGCTGGGGTCATTATAAGTAATGTTTAAATCGATTTTTTTACCAGTTTTCTTGGATGTCAATCTGATTTTGAACGTTTCACTCCAAATTAACTCTTCATTTGACGAATTTCCAATTACAAGTTTATTATACTGTGATTTTGCAGATTGTGTATAGTCCACTTCTGAGTCATCAAAAATAGTCTGTGACAGGTTTGGTACTAATTGGAATATATTTTTAAACTTTTCGTTCTTGTCTTTGTAGATATCGACTGATAAATCTTCCTCAAACAGTACTTCAAATTGTGCGTATTTATAGCCACCGTCATTTACAAGCTCAGCCTCGATTACCGTGTCAGTGTTACCAGCGATACCCAACTCATTAACAGCCCTGAAAAGATAGTAATACTTAACATTTGATTTTACTATGTCCGAAAACAGTCCGGTTGTGTACGAATGTTCTGAGCCATCTATTTCCAGCGAAACATTGGAAAGTTCATTGCCTTCAAAGTCTTGAAAGTTCTTTGGTTTTTCCGTTAATCTAAAAATCTGTATTGTGTTTGCGGGAGATACTGTTGGTTTTTCCACATTAGTTGAGCTAATATAATCTTTTGCATTCAAGTATTGTGATTTAACAGTTTTGTCGGCTTCTGTAATTGCTCTCGGGTATGGTTGACTTCTGAAGGTCTCATAAAATATATCAAACAAAATCCTATTTGAATTGTCAAGTGCGTAGTTTGGCACAACGTTCAAATCGTTTGGTGGGTTGTCTAACACTCTAAAGGCTTTTTGTGTGATTGGCACTTCGATCAACTTAAGAGAAGGCTGAACGGTTGTGATAAAGTTGGCAAGGTAAGGTGGCAAAACACCCGTGCTTGAAGTGGAGGCTGCGGACTGGGCGATTCTTTGCGCTTCCGTTACAAACGAAGACATTACTGCATCTGGTGTGTCTCCATAGATCGAACTCTCAAGCATGTCGGTGGTGATATCGCCGGTTTCGGGATTGTAGAACTCTACACAATATCCAGTGATTGGAGATTCAGGATCTGTGGCATCTTCCCTTACGGAACCAATAATCCTTGAAATCTGCAGGTTTGCAAATTTATATTTGAATCCCTTTACCGCATAGTATGCATATACTTTGTATGTATACGCAGTGTCGTATTTGACTTGGGTATCAAATAGATTTAAGTCTTCCAAACCTAGACTATTGAATACCCAAAAGTTTTGGATTGTGTTTTGTGTGTTGGAGTCTCCAGTGGCTAAACCACCGATTTTCTCTACTCGATAAGCAAGCACTTCGTGGTCTTTCACATCCGGGGTTAAATTGTTGAACTTATCTACTTCGAACGAATGAACGGTGTCGTTTTGAGAGTTAAGGAGTAGATTTATATTTTTGACTGAAAATGCATTTGTGTTGGTGGAGAAGGTTTTGGATATGTCATTAATACAGCGAAGTGCATTTCGGGCGTTAAACGCTCGGTAAACACCTTTGGTGTCGTACGCAGTATCTGTTTCTAAGTTTTTGTAATCAACAACAAAGAAATCTTCGTTCTCTTCTTTAATTTTGTTATGAGAATACAACATCAATTCAACCAAATCAACAGATCGTAAGACTGTGTTATCTGATGTTGTGTATATATCATCAAAATTAGCTCCGTCTCCAGGCACCGCAAATTTTTGATTTTGCAAAAATTCTACTGTTTCCGGTACCAACTCATCGGGAGATTGCCCTAAGAATACTTCTTTGAGAGATTTTAAAAATCCTGTACTAAATTGATTCTTGGCAATGACTGCAGCATAGTAATCGCTTTGTTTAGTAGCGAAAGTTATTTTGTTGTAGAATGGCATAGTGCTAGCAAGTTTTTCGGTAGCGGTGGAGCCAAGGGTTCGTGTTGCAAAATCATTAAACAATACGTTGGAAAATCTTGAATCAATGTAGTTTAAAGATTCTTGTGGGATGCTTGAGGCGGATACAGGCAATGAAAAATCTAAATATTTTTTCATTGGACTAACGCCAACAGATCGAATTACGCCGTCCTCTACATCATCTTCAAATCGGTTGTTATAAATATCATATAAATCGCTAACTGTTATTGAATTGTTGAGAGAATAAAAATTCGTTATGTTAGCGTCTAACACCCGTGAGTCAGTCTGATAAGCCGTCAACCCAAAGGCATAAAAGTTTGGAATAGTTCTTTCGGTTTCTTGCAAATCGGTAAAGGCCTGGTAACTTCTTAAGATGTGGTTATACTCGCAACTTAATTGAATATAGTTTTCAATTTCAGATCCAGCAACCAGCAATTGTTCTTGAATTTTAGCGTACGGCATCGTGGTGGTTATATAATGGTCGTCATAAGTTCCATCAGAATATATCTGAGTGACCGTGCTGTCTCCGAATGGTTTACCAGTAAACAGACAATCCCAATATTTAGAACCCTTAACCACATCCGAAAGCATTGGATTTAACGGATCACCTTCAATGTGGGTGATAAATTTCATATATGGCAAGACTGTTTCCTGCCTCACTCCTAAATTGGATGACACGGTTCCGCGGGCTTCTCTCGAACCTATTTCATTTTGTACCTCGACACCCGTAAAAGATGTAACCGAATGAACGAATTCGTTTGGATTGTCAACTGGTAAGAATTTGTAAAATGGAGGAGGGACCATATATTCACCATCATCGCTGGTGAAGTTAAAGAAGTACCCTCCGACTGCGTTTCTTAAAAGGTCAGAAGAGCCTGATAATAAGTTTAAATCTACAAAAGATATTTGCTTTTGATCTAATTTATATTCTTCGCTGGGTTTTGCAATAAGCCCATATCGATTTGACTCTATTGGTGGTTCTATCGCACCAATGTCAGAAGCGCCGGTGGCGGTTGGCTCATCAGGCAAAAACGGCGTAATCATTAGTATGTTCCTCCAGGCGATGACGGTGTTGTGGAGACGGTAGATACCACGGTTCTTGTTGTGGGGCGGTCTGTGGTCGGCGTAAATCCTTCCAGAGCTTCATCATCTACAATATTTTCAAACAATTCTTTAGTAAAATCTAATTTCTTGGTGGTTTTAGAAAGATCTAATCTTTGCATTACTCCGGTTGCCAAATCATCAATAATATTCGTCATTGCTAATTCAAGTCTTTCCATTGTACCCTCATACGGATGTGCGTCAAAAGTGACCGCATCATATCCAAATTTGGTTATTATAGCTGTTCTTTCGGGCGAAAACCACATACCGGGCGGATATGGATTGTATGGCATCGAGTAACGCCAAAATACAGAATCCACTGACAAGTCAAGAGGACTTACTGATGGTGCAGGGCCGTAAGCGCCAGCAGTGTAAAAGATGTCAACAAATCTGGTGTCCCAAACACCAGTGGATGGATCGTTGTATACACTGTATAAGGCTAGAGCATTGATAGATACGCTTTTTGTTAAGGCGGCAGCATCATCAAGGAGCGCTACAAACTCAGTTGGATTGAGTGTTTCTATTCTCTCAAAGCCATATACGCCTGATGGGCCTAGCATAGCCGACTTGGGTATGACGCCGTTGTTTGCTCTAGTGTAATCAGATATTTTTCGACCGGTGAGTACAGTTATGGCGGGATTGCTGGAATCCAAAGATGGTATCAGAGCAAGTCTTTCATCTAAAAGCACCTCTCCCGTAAAAGTTGGGGTTGCTGAGCCTGCAAAACCAGACCCTGGGACAGTTCCAGGGGCTGCACCTGCAGATCCAGGGGCTGAGCCTGCAGTTCCAGGGGATACACCTCCAAAAGATGCTTCGGGCAATGGCGACCCACTAGTAGAATCAGTAAAGTATGCTGGTATAGGATCACCCTCGCTTGGCGCGATGTCTGGTACTGCACCACCAAAGGTCGCTTCAGGAGTCGTGGAGCTGGGGTCAGTGGTGGAAGGGGCATATGCGGAATCGCTGTAGATTCCAGAATCCGAATAAAGGCCGGGTAAAACTGATGGCATTACTGAGTTCCTTTAAAGTACTTGTTTTTTCCGTAATAGACGGGACTTTGATTTAAGACCGTAAAACTGGCTGCAATGAAAGATGGATCGGATTTCTTAACTTCTTCTTTTTCTCTTGAGCTATTATCCTCATCAAGTTGGTAGAATGGATCGTTGTCATCCTTGAACTTGTCACCTGTTCCAGTTTTTGAATTCACTGTATTTGAAAATACTTCTGTATCAATGATGTTCGGGTTGTTTTCTTCTTCTTTATTGGAGTCACTTTCAAGAAGAGAAAAATCTCTTGGTAAGTCATCAATCGCAACGTTCATAAGCATAAGCATTTCTTCTGCTAATTGTGGCCTGTCTTTGTTGACAGCAGTTGTTCTTGTCTTTCTGGTCGATAATCCTGTTTTTGATTTTAAAGATGTCAGTCCAGATTGTACGTTATACAATGTGGGATCTGTTGATTTGCTAACAATTTTGTCACCCAATATTGTTTTATCGTAATTTGTACGAGCAGTCTTGGATGTACTGACTTTTGTTATGAGTGGTGCGGGTATATTAAACATGTTTTATTCTCTTGTAGTAAATATGGTAGCAATAAAAATATTATCTGTTTGATTTATTTTATCAAGAACCATCTGGTGTGCCTACCGCATCGGTAAAGTCACCAATAAAATCGACTACTGGCGATTTTACATCAAAAACACCAGACTGATGGGTTTCCACTATGTTTAGACTTGGGTTGCAAATCTCACTTGCTAAGATTCTAGAAGACTCTTCAGTCTCCTGTAAAAACTCATAGAATTTTTCTGCTTGTTCTTTGAAGTTCAGCAGAGCCTCAAGTGTACCAGTTTCTGGTTTTATTTGATCTAATATAGAATTGGCAGAATCCAACATTACACTATTCGAACCATTGTATATGTCTGTAAACATATTTACATATATTACGTGCAGGGCTACCATTTTATACCACGGTTGGTTTCTAGCGTCTGGGAATTTATTTAAAATTCCCTCCACAAAGAAGCTGTTGAATTGCATATTAAATTCATCATAAGCACAGGCTTCTGAGGCGGGCTCAACGTATTCTCTAATGAACTCTTCATATATCATTGTGTATTTACGGATAATTGCCTTTAAGACGTGAAAAGAAGAATCATGAATCTCGTATCTAAGCATAACCCTGTCATTGGAGTATTCAGTATCTGTCAGATCTCCAAGAAAAACCTTGTCATCGTCTAAGAACATCTGATAATAGTACATCAATAACCGATAGTTTTCTCGCCATGTCTGCTCTCCATACAGGGCAGAATCGGCAAAATCAGTAAAGTTATAATTCCTCATCACCAAATGTGACATTGTTCTTTGAACGCCATATGTCGCGGCGGCCTGTTCGATGTTGTAGTCACCAGTCTCAATAGTGGAGTCATCTAGAAAATTAGTACTAAAGAAGTCGCTGTATCTAAAGCCTCCTTCGATAGCGCCGACTTGTTTGTAAACCTGGCCGGTTGATCCTGCCTGACATTCAAAAGACATACCGTCGAAGTCTGTAGGGTCTGACGCTTTTTCATAATTTGCTGAGGCGGGTGAATTCAAAATTATATCGGTCTTATGTGTGAGGTTGAAGGAGTGTACTTCGGCCACTTGCACCCCATTATTTAACATTTCATGCGCCAAGTCCATCGTCCTAAGCATTCTATCAACGTTTACAAACCTTGATATAAACGAGCCGCGGCGCATGTATTTTTCCATATCGTAAAAGAAAAAGCCAGATTTTTTAACCACAATATCTATATTGCTTAAAACAGAAAGGCCACCAGCATCGTATTCGGCACCAAAGTATTCAAGGGCTTCGTCCATAAATTCTGTCAGTCTCTCTTCAATTGAATCAGCTAATTCAGAAAATGTTGATAAAATGGCGTCTGATAAGTTTGCTTGGTCCGATACGCTTAAAGTACCATCAGAAATACGGCCCTGCAAGGAAGGCCAATTGCCACCTATGACTCCCATAGTAGGACTAGTCATGGGGCCTCTTTTATAATTTATAAACTGGGGCTGGCATAATACAGTGGTGTCTTCATAAGCTTCTCTGAATGTCTGAGCGAGATAAAACTGAAGGCTATCCCTTGAACCTATACCAGCAGTGACTGACTCTTCTAATTCAGTACGCATTGTTTTAGCCCATTCATGGGCCCATGCTATTTTTTCATCTCTTGTCATACCAACAATAGGAGATGTAGATGGATGTTCGAACATATCCATCATAGCAGATCTGTGATTTTCAATTAAAGTCTCGACTGAATCAATCACTGTGTCGTGTATAATATTATCAAGAACAGTAGTACCCAAATCATCATCTATATCTACTGTAGCTGAAATCGCTCCGGTCACTAGTTCAATAATTATGCCAAAGATTTCTTCGTAACTCTTTTTTACAAGAAAGACGCCGGCTGTTTCTGAGAGGTAAGAAACTGTGCGAGTGTGAAACAAATCAATTACTGCGAGGTTCTCTTGCATATGATCGATCAGTACATCGACACCGGTGCCGAAGCCAGTAGTAATATCACTTACTATTAATTCATAGTCATCAACCCCAGCATCGTCTCTGGCGAATGTTTCTGATAATCTCGCTGAGTCGGTACCGCCATCACCTCTCTTTGGAACTGATAAAGTGAGGGGGCCGGTAATTAAATTTTGTACCAAAGATTGAACTTGTTGTAATGTGGTGCAGTGTCTTAAACCCTTTCCTTCTGAATAGAAATCTTCAGAGTATAGACCAGTTGTGGTACGACCGTAACTGAAAAGTTCGTCGTCCTCATAGGTCAGATCACCAATGCCGGACCAGTCCTGTTCGCCTGGACCGGCGCCGATAGCGCGGGTGAAATCGTCAAGTGTGTATCTCAGTTCCGAGTTAACTATATCTAATGCTTCTTCTTTATCGTCAGCTTTGATATAAAAACGCCAGCCGTTGTAGTCATCAACAAAACTTAATGCATATGCGTCTGCAAAGTCTGTTAATTTTAACATTGCGTCACGTACAAGAGGTGAATTCCTTAGTGTTCCACGGCCAAATGGGTTTGTTCCGGTAAAGAAGTCTAACCCTTCGTCTCTAATCGCTCTTAGATTTCTTTCTAAGAGATTTGTAAACTCGCCGCGGAGCCTATCAAGTTCTCCAGAATCAATTTCGGTAGAACCTGGGAACAGTGCTTTTGAGGACGACTCGGGAACATATTTAGCTACGTTTGATTCAATCGCTAACGGATATGCAAAATCAGAATCAGTCAAAGTCTCATCAAACGATACAGAGGAGATATCTTCAAAGTTTGTTGCTCTAGCGTCAATCAGTTTGAAATTTCTAAGTATTCTCTTAACCACTTCTTCTTGGCCTAGAAGGGTTGTGTTTGAGTTTGTCACTACAATACGAAATCTTTCGTAAAGACGACCTGTTGTCGTTGCGCCACTCTTGGACGGAAATAATTCTTTGTATCTATTGAGACGAGGTAAGAATTCACTTGTATTGGAATACATTGCGATTACGTAATCAATTCCGTCAATAGCGTCAGAGAGCATACTGTCACCTAATGCTCTTTCGCGATACTCAGATGTTAGACTGTTAAGAGAATTTATTATTTCGGTTGGACCAAAATTCTCAACTTTGAAATACTTTGTATTAAGAGCTTGTAAAGGAATATTTGGGTAAAATTGATTGTTGGCATCAATAAACACCGGGTCACTAAAAATAGCTAAGTTATTGTCATCTATAACATTTTCGTAAGATACATCACTAAAGTTTAAAGCGTAGGTCGCATCCGAGTATCTCAATAGGTCTGCTATTGACTCTGTGGAGACACAAGCGAAAATAGCCATGTCCTGAATAGATGTGAAAGCCTGGGTGTACCCTGTTATTGTGACGTACGAGGATTTCATGATAGGGTTACCGTCTTCGTCATAGTCAGTTGAAAAAGTAACTTTATCTTCAAAATCGCTAAATGGTATTGATATAACTTGATTCGAGGCTGAAGCCAACGAAGCATAGATATCAAAGTCGGTATTAGTCAAGCCCGAATCTTCAGTGGCTTCGTCCTGGTACATGTCAGCATTAACAACTGGCAATGCTAACCTCTTCAAAGCAAATTTATCGCCCTTAAGTTCGTCAATATTAGTTTGATTTTTAAGAATATACAAGTTTATGTAAAGGCTTTCGTTGTTACCAGATGAGTCTGTTGAGTAATCAAATAATTCCTCAATAAGTGGATTGATATCAAAGTTATCATCTGAGTTAAAAAATACAGACATATTGGCGCTGTATTTAGTTAAGTCTTCAGGCACCACGGGGGGTTGTCCGAATTCAGTTGCAATCTCGTTTAACGGATTTATAATCGGGTCATCGGGATCTACATTCTCGATTATAATTGAATCAATAATAGGGGTGGGGAGAAATTTACCAAACGTTTCGTTTGTATCGCCCTTAAAAATTAGTCTTGGCATATTTCTGGTACAACCTCACTTCCATAAATATCATTGTAAACATTTTCAACACTTACTTCATCACAATCAATATCTAAGTCAATATAATACGACGATTTGTTGAATATTTGTAATTGTTTACAAACAGTATCTTTATCTACATTTTTGTCTTTGACAAAATCAAAATAATATTCTACAGCTTTTTTAGTTAACTCTGTGTTGTCATTCGACAATTGGTTTGGACTAACCATCAGCCCGTTGACAACTTGGTCTATTTTAGTTTCAAAAAACTTTCTTTCTAGATCGTTTAGAACCTTGGTGTCTCCAGTATCAGTATTGACCTTAAATACCTCAACATCAAAATTGTCAGTCAGTAACTCCGTGTTAACTTCATCTACATAGATCATTGGAGTGTCCGGTGTAAGTTGGATATATTTATTATCTACGAATACATCACTTTGAATAGAAAATTGAGAAGAATCTAAATTAGAATTTATGTTTTTAATCTCTTTTTTGTAGTTTGAGCTTATATTGATTTGGGGAATGTTTAAGGACGAAGAGCCATTGGTTTTGTATTTCTGTGTGGAACTGTCTATTTTTCCATTCAAAACAACCACTTTCCATGCCGGTGCAACATTTGTGTTCCTACCATCCAAAAAAGCATCACCGATAGCTGCATCGAATTTAAATATATCTATTCTTGGTTGCAGCATGGTGGGTGTCTGGTCTACAGCAAAGTAAGAGGGTGGTCGAGGGCTAGTCACGAAAGCACGGGAAGCTATCTCGGAAGCTAAGGCTGTATCTGTTATGGGTGTAGCAGTTAGTGTAGGAGACCCCAAGGTACCTTCGGAGGTACTAGTCGGGATGCCAAGACCTAGACTGTCTACAAGGGCGCCCAGGGGCGCTCCAGCAAGTTCTATATTCAAGGCTGGAGGCTCGGCGGGATTGATCTGTAAGGTTCCATCTATATTATCAAACAGCACCAAACTTTCGATATAGGGTGTCTCTTCTTTAATTCTTGTGTGGGCTTGGTTTTGAGATTCGCTTATGTTTATATAAGCACTATCATAAATAATATTATCGTCATAAAAAGAGTAATATGTAGGTTTGAATTTGCCGACTGATAATAAGTAATGTCCGTAGTTTGTCAACTTAAGATCATATACTCTTTCTTTTTTATCTAAAAGCTTAGCCATTTAATTAATTACCCCTTCTATTCTTTTTCTCTTTCAAGGAGACTTTCTTCTTTCTGCGACTTTTCTTGCTGAGAGTTGTGTTTTGTTTACCAGTAGTTGGTTTAGGTTCAATAATATTGGTTCTTCCAGCTTCTCTCTTGTAAACAACATCAACATCTGTTTTGATTGATTCAACAATGGATACATAGTCGTAAGGCCAGTTGTAACTTAAGTTGTAGCCATCCATTTCAACAGTATCACCCAGTTTTTGTTTTGTTGTTTGGCCGACTTGTGCTACAGTCATATCACCATAGGATGCTTGGGAGCGCTGTTTCACTTTGAAAATCATCCATCTCAAGTTTGGATTACTTAAGAGGTTCTTCTCTGTGAGTAATTCGGTGTTGATAAGTTCGTGAGCGACTGAATCTTGTTGGAATTCCATCTTAGTATATTCTCTAGGAGCCAAGTTTTGCCACACGTAAGACAAATCATTCTTGTCTAATTCGTATTTGAACTCGAACACATACATAACCATCGGATCAACGTCATTGTTTATAAAGTCAAACTGAGGAGGCAGAACATAATCATCCATTTTCTGAATCAATTTTCTGATTGAGTTTCCGGCTGCATCCAATGAATCTCCAGATTTTGAGCCAATGCTGGACCTCTTAGCAGCTTCGAAGCGCTTTCTGGGGATGTTAATGAATTGCTTTCTGGTCTTGGCGTTAGAATTGGAAGGCAGTGTACCGTTTGCTGGTATACCTTCGACAATGTATGGAACTGCCACAATTGCTTCTTTGATTGTTTGTTTTTCGGCTAGTTGTCCTAAGCGGACCTTCGAGTTATCATCAGTGAAGCCCATCAAATTAGAGAATGACTTCATTTGTTGAGATATCTTAGGACCATCTGCTGCAGTGTAATTGTTATATACAGACGAACCAGTAACGACTTCGTAGTGGTTTGTGAGCCACTGGGCTGGGATATCATCGATTTCCAAGAAAATCCCTTCGGAAGTAGTG
>MDTG01031662.1_pt1 | contig 16712 bp, 14 predicted proteins | sample 811421 | NCBI WGS metagenome assembly MDTG01 (sample SAMN05326645, study PRJNA326480) | marine metagenome | isolation source: seawater | place: Pacific Ocean: South East | collected 2011
CATCAATAATTTGATCATTATCAACATCTATTGAATCATCATAACCTTCACATTGGTCTTCTGCATCTGAAACTCCATCTCCATCAGAATCAATTAATGAATCACATCCATCAATAATTTGATCATTATCAACATCTATTGAATCATCATAACCTTCACATTGGTCTTCTGCATCTGAAACTCCATCTCCGTCTGAATCAAGTTGAGAATCTGAACATCCATCTGAATTAACTGCCTCGCCATTTGGAGTATTTGGGCATAAATCTACTGAATCTGAAACACCATCTCCATCTGAATCTAAATCAAGTTGAGAATCTGAACATCCATCCGAATTTACTGCCTCGCCATTTGGAGTATTTGGACATAAATCTTGATCATTAGATACACCGTCTCCATCATCATCCAATTGAGAATCTGAACATCCATCTGAATTAACTGCCTCTCCATTTGGTGTATTTGGACATTGATCATCTTCATCTGAAACGCCATCTCCGTCTGAATCTGTTGGTGTAGGAACATCTTCATCAATTGTCCAACTAAGGGTATTCCAAGAATCTCCAGATCCTGCCCCATTATTATTTACTTTATTTACTGCAACTTGCAAGGAAATCTGACCACTACCTGCAGAAGGTGCAGTCCATTCAAAACTCCAACTCGTTCCACCATCATTAGTATGTGTCGCACTCAATCCTGAAACTTTAGTATTAGGTCCAGGGTTAGATAATGTCCCTTGATCAACTGTAAATGAAAAGCCAGCATGGGATGCTGATTGCGCCATCCCAATTGTTACTAAATATGTTTGACTAGGGGTATATTCATTTGGAAATCCTGTATATGTTGGAGTTACAGAAGATGATTGGCCTCCATGACAACCACCACATCCATTTGAACTGTTATATTTACCACTTGAACTAGCATCTACAGAGTTTCCAGCAAATAATAAAATGTAAATTATAACAATTGAAAAAATGTAAAAAGTTGTTGTTTTTCTAGCCAACATACTAACTGACCCAAGAGATATTATCTATAATTAAATTGTTATGAATTATATTTCCTGCTGGTACCACTAAATTCCTCAGGTGGATACTTCTCCTTATTCAATTCTAATTTACGCATTGAATTCTTAACAGGATCAATCTCAAGCATAGAACACATCCGAAGTAAATATATTTGTACATCTGCAATTTCATCTGCAATCGCAGTCAATCTCTTTTTATCTTCTAAAATATCAGATTTTGATGGTGAATCCCATTGTAAACACTCTAATAATTCTCCAGCTTCAATTGCAACAGACATTGCAATATTTTTGGGTGTGTGAAACTGTTCCCAATCTCTTTCAGATACAAAGTTTGAAATCTGAGACATTAATTCATTTAGGCTCATAAATTACTACTGCAAAGGAAGTATATTTCAATGATTTCAAAATTAATTCAATTCAACAAGCATTGCAACAGCGTTTCCACCACCCAAGCATAAACTTACAATCCCATTCTTAGCCTTTACTCTACGCATTGCTTGAAACATAGTTATCAAACAACGAGTACCTGAAGTCCCTATTGGATGCCCAATTGAAACCGCACCACCATGTAAATTCAATTTCTCTTCTGGAATGCCAACACCTGCTAAAACTGCACAAGATGCAGATGCAAATGCCTCATTATGTTCAAAAACATCTACATTATCAACACTCAAATTATTTCTTTCTAATAACGAATTAATTGCAGGAATTGGTGCGGCCATTACTCTTTCTGGTTCCACACCACTAGTCACATAATCTCTAATTGTACAATATACAGTTAATCCGTGTTCTTTAGCAAATTCTGCACTAGCCACCAAAACTGCAGATGCGCCATCTGATAATTGACTCGCATTTCCTGCTGTTACCACCCCATCTTCTGCAAATGCTGGTTTCATTTCTGAAAGTTTTTCTAATGAGATATTCCCTCTAATTCCTTCATCTCGTTGTAATAAGATTTCATTACCTTCACGATCAACACCACTTACTGTAAATGATTCTTCATCAAACCATCCATTTTCCCATGCATTATTTGCTTTAACATGACTTGACATACTAAATTTATCAATCACCTCACGAGATAAAGAAAATTCATTTGCAACAATCTCTCCTGTATTCCCCATATGGACATCATTGTATACATCCCATAAACCATCATGTATCATCACATTAACTAGATCTTCAGGTGGGACAGGCTCTCCTCTTTTTGATTTAAATACTAATTTGGGAGCATTTGTCATGGATTCCATACCTCCTGCTACAATACACTGGTTTTCGCCACATTTGATACTATTAGCTGCTAACATTACAGCTTTCAAAGCAGAACCACATACTTTGTTAACTGTATACGCACCAATACTTACTGGCAATCCTGAATGTATTGCAACTTGTCTTGCAGGTGCTTGTCCAGATCCAGCTTGTAAGACTTGACCAAAAATCAACTCATCAATCAAACCAGATTGTGGATAAATATTTGTTCTTGAAAGTAATTCCTTAACCGTCATTACTCCTAATTCAATAGCAGAATAATTTCTTAAAGCACCACGATATTTTCCAACTGGTGTCCGCGCAAAACCACAAATTACAACTTCAGTAGAGTCCCCCATAAGTAGGTGTCACAATTATCATGTTTTTAAATTAAAAAGAAGAAATAATCGTTAAATCGTATTATTATCCAAACACCCTTTTGTATAGATATCGTTTCGCCCGTAAGGCGGGGGGATGGACAATACCAGTTAGACTAGGGCCTGCGGGAGTACCGCTTTCGTGTAAAGGTCGTACAATTGTTGAAGGAATGGACGACATAATTAGCCTTGGAATGGATGCTATGGAAGTCCAAACTGTACGAATGGTAGCACCAAGTCATTTTGAACAATATTGGCAAGCTGGGGCATTATCATATAAAGCCGACTTTGAATTAAATATTCATGGTCCATATTATTCTGAAATCCTTGGAAATAAAATGCAACTAAATCGTACATTATCAAAATTAGAAGCAAGTTTACAAGCTGCAAAAGTTCTCAATGCAAGACATATCACCTGTCATGTAGGACCATATTGTGGAAATTCAAAGGGAAGAGAAGCAAATCAAATTGCTGCAAATGTTTTTGCAGGCGCTGTTGAAAGAATTCACGAAATCTGGGAAGAAGATTCTGATCATCCAGTTTTTCCATGGCTTTCTGAAAAGAAACCAACAAAAATTGGTATAGAAACAAGCGGTAGACAAAATTTATGGGGGAGTATTGAAGAAGTTCTTGAAGTTGTTAATCATGTAGAACATACAGTTCCTGTGATTAATTTTGCTCATATTCACGCCAGAGGACATGGAAGGCTAAAAACAAGCGAAGATTATGGAGAATTATTTGATTTAGTTAGGGAAACAATTGGAACTAAAGAATTCTATTGCCATTTCTCTGGAGTTGAGCACTTAATGGGTAATGCAATGCATTATACTCAAATTAAAAAATCTGATTTAAACTTTGAACCATTGGCTGAATTTTTAGTCGAGGATGGTGACTGGTTGGATGTTACAATCATTTCAGATTCACCACTACTAGAACATGATGCAATGTATATGAGTCAATTGATTAGTAAATCTAGACATCGACAATTAGAGCGTAAAGCAAGAGAGCAAAGGAGAAGAGAATTAGCTCTGAAATCAGGAATGAGTCCGGAAGAATTAGAAATTCGAGAAAAGGAGGCTGCTGAAAAAAGAAGGACTGCTGAAGCTTCAGCACCAATTCAAATGTTTGATGAAATCGATATAGATCCCAGAAAAATTTTGGATACAAAAACTGTTACTCAATTAAAGGAAATCTGTAAAGAAAAAGATTTACCTGTTTCTGGTAAAAAGAATGATCTGATTCAAAGATTATATGTCAAAATGATGGAAGAAAAAGAAATTGAAAAACGTATTGAAGTATATGAACACAAAACGGTTGCTCAATTAAAGGACATGTTAAGAGAAATGAACGTTCCAGTTTCAGGAACAAAACCAGAATTAATTAGTAAATTAATGGTTGCAGAAGATGAATTAATGGAACAAGCGAAATCAGAAAAAGAAAATGAAGGAGAATCTAATCAAAATGTGGAAAAAGTGAAGGAAAATAATGATGATTTATTTTCTGATGATGATGATGATGATTTATTCTGAGCTAAATTAAGCACAAGTCTTGAAAAGAACAAATCAATCGTCTTGTTGTTCTGGGACAGTAGCTTAGCCTGGGAGAGCGCCGCACTGAAGATGCGGAGGTCGCTGGTTCAAGTCCGGCCTGTCCCACTCTCTAATTACTAATTCAATCCATTTTTTCAAATAAATCATATTGAAATTTATGTAATTTAGAAATTCCTATTTTTGACATTTCAAGTAATCTTGTCAATTGATCACTAGTAAATGTAGACTCTTCCCCCGTACCTTGTATTTCTACAAACTCACCATTACTAGTCATAATTACGTTCATATCTACATCTGCGTTGCTATCTAAAATATAATCTAAATCCAAATATACATCATCATCAATTAATCCCACACTAATTGCTGCTACATCATTAGCCATAACTGCAGATTCATGTTCTTTCATTTCAAGTTCATTTAATTTTATTTCATCTAAATCTGGATCTAAACGTTTTTGTAAAGGCACACAATCACCACTCTTTATTAACCTGCGAATAGCTAATCTTAACGCTATTGAAGCAGCCGTAATTGATGCGCATCTTGTACCTCCATCAGCATTTAAAATATCACAATCGACAGTTAAAGAAAGTGGTCCTAATTCATCAAGATCAACTACTCCCCTTAGTGACCTTGCAATTAATCTTTCAATCTCCATTGTTCTACCCTTAGCACCTTGTCTTTCTCTTCTAAATCTAGAATCTGTGGAACCAGGCATTAGAGAATATTCTGCATTAACCCACCCTCTATTTGAGTCTCTAGGAAACCATCTCGGCAGACTTGGTGCTTTCGTAGCACAAGCAAGTACAACTGTATTCCCTTGACGATAAAGTACAGATGCAAGTGCATTATCTGTAAAATCTAATTCTACAACTGGTTCTCTCATTTGTGATTTGTCTCTATTACTATCTAGTGGAGTCTCTTTTAGTTTGCCCATAAGGGCCGGTCTCTAATTTACTTCTCAACCTTTTCTATGTATTCTTAATTTAAAAATTCGAAAATTAATCTAAATATTTTTTAGAATTTGATTAAAAAGTAAGTACAAAAGATTAACATAACTTACTTATGGGGCTTTTTGAGGGGGATTAAGAAAGTGGCTGATAGAGTTAAAAAAGCAATTGAAGCTTTTGCAAAGGGTCAGCCAGTATGTGTTTTTGATTCTGAATTTAGAGAAGGTGAAACTGATTTACTTTTTTCAGGAAGGAAAATCAATGAAGAAAATATAAGAACACTAAGAAAAGAATGTGGTGGTTTGCTCTTTTTGGCAGTTGGTAATGAAATTGGAGAACTATTTGGATTACCATATTTACAAGACATCTATGACAACCCAATCTTAAATGATTCTTATCCAACTTTAAAAAAATTATCAACTAATGATTTACAGTATGATTCTAAATCTGCATTTACACTTTCAATTAATCATAGAGACACATATACAGGAATTACAGATACTGATAGATGTCTAACCACAAGAAGATTTGCTGAATTAAGTTATGAATTATTAGAACAAAAATGTGAAAATGATTTAGCAACTACAAAATTAGGAAGCGAATTTAGAACACCTGGGCATATCCCAGTATGTTTAGAACAAAAAGGAGGACTTGATACAAGAGAAGGGCATACAGAACTAGCTGTTGCTCTAGCTCGATTGGCAAAAGAGCCCCCAGTAGTCATTGGTGCTGAAATGCTTCAACCCAATGGCAATTCGGCATTAAGTGTAGAAGATGCAAAAAAATGGGCTAATGAAAGAGGAATTCTATTTTTGACTGGTGATGAGATCAAAAGAGAGATTAAAGGTGATTAATTGAAACGAATTTTGGCAGTCGGTGTTTTTGATCTACTACATGCGGGGCATTTACATTATTTAGAACAAGCAAAATTACTCGGTGATGAATTAGTAGTGATTGTTGCACATGATGATACTGTCAGGCAAAGAAAACATGAACCAATTACATTACAAGACATGCGAAAAAGGATGGTAGAGGGTCTAAAACCAGTAGATCAAGTATTCATTGGGAATCCGCCAGGTGTATCAATGTTTGAGATTTTAATAGATGTGAAACCTAATATTATTGCTTTAGGTTATGATCAAGAACATGCTGAAGAATGGATAAGAAATGAATTAGATTCACGTAATCTATCACACATTGAAGTTGAAAGAGTGGAAGGGTTAGAAGGAGACCTTGATGGTACTAGGAAAATTGTAGGGAAAATAATTGATTTGTGGAATGTTGTCAAAAAGGATGAATGATATGTTTGCAGGAATCGTAGCCGGACTTGGTATTGTTGAACATATTGAAGATAAAAATCAATTTAGACAGATTAGAATAAGATTACCTAAAGGATCTAAGGAAAATATATCTCAAGGTGCGAGTATATCTCTAGATGGTGTTTGCTTAACTGTTGTAGAATTTAGTGAACATACTGCTACTTTTGATATCATTGATGAAACATTGAGTAGAACTACTTTATCTAAAGTTGAAATCGGTGATATGATTAATGTTGAGAGAGCAATGAAATATGGAGACGAAATTGGTGGTCATAATGTATCAGGGCATATTGACAACATGGCCCTAATTACCATAATTGATAAACCTGAAAATAACCACATAGTGAAAGTTGAAATTCCGCCAAATTATATGCCATATATTCTTGAAAAAGGATACATTGCATTAGATGGTTGTAGTTTGACAATTGCGGAAGTATTTAATGATGGATTTAATGTATGTTTAATACCTGAAACATTACGTCGAACAACCTTTGGTTTCAAGAAGGAGGGAGACTTCGTGAACTTTGAAATAGAGGCGGCAACCAAGGCAATTGTTGATTCAATTAATAAAAAAAGAGAGGAATAAAATGAATAAAATCGCAGTAATATGTACTTCATACCATAAAGAAGAAATTAAAAAAATGCTATCAATTGTAGAGAGCACTGCCAAAAAATTAGAGAATTTAGAAATTGAAGATATTTATTGGATTCCAGGTGCATTAGAGATTCCTTTTGCACTAAAAAAGATATCAAAAGGACCTTCAAAAGGTAATAGTAAATATCACGGATATATTATTTTAGGAATCATTGAAAAAGGAGAAACAGAACATGGTTCAGTAATGGGTCAAGTTGTAATTAGGCAATTAATTAAATTCCAAACAAAAAATTTGACACCAATAGGAGTTGGGATTATTGGCCCAGGAGCTGACCCTAAACAAGTAGATGAACGAATTGAAGAACATGCTGAAAACGCAACTTTAGCTCTATCTGAGATGCTTAAAGACCCAAATGAATGGAAGTGAAAAAATGAGTGATGTAAGAAATGTAATAATTATTGGAAGTGGCCCTGCAGGTTATACTGCCGGACTTTATACTGCTAGAGCAATGTTAGAACCCTTAATGTTCTCAGGATATGCTTCAGGTGGACAGCTAATGTTGACAAGTGATGTTGAAAATTTTCCAGGTTATCCTCAGGGAATTACCGGTCCAGAAATGATGATGCATCTTAGAGAACAAGCAGAAAGGTTCGGTTGTGAAGTGATTGACAAAAATGTTGCATCAGTTGATTTTTCATCTAGACCATTCAAAGTCACAGTTGAAAATGAAGTATTTCAATCTCATGCAATTATTGTTTGTACTGGGGCTGAAGCAATTTGGCTTAATGCAGAAAATGAAGAAGCACAAAAAGGAAGAGGGATTTCTACTTGTGCAACATGTGATGGAGCATTTTTTAGAGATGAAGAAGTATTAGTCATTGGAGGAGGAGATTCCGCAATGGAAGAAGCAACATTCCTAACAAGGTTTGCAAGTAAAGTTACAATTTTAAACAGAAGAGATGTTTTTAGAGCATCTACAATCATGTATGAAAGGGCTGCTTCAAATCCTAAAATAGAAATTAAACCATTTAGGCAAATTAAAAAATGGCTTTCAAATGAACAGGGTCTTACTGGTGCTGTAATTGAAGATCCAAGAGATGGATCTACAGAAGAAATTAGTGCTACAGGTGCATTTATTGCAATAGGACATAAGCCAATAACTCAATTTTTAGAAAATCAAATCGAAACAGATGATGAAGGTTATATCTTGCATAAAGAGCATACAATGACATCTATTCCGGGAGTTTTTGCTGCTGGAGATGTAGTAGACACAAGATATCGACAAGCGATAACTGCTGCTGGGATGGGGTGCCAATCAGCAATCGATTGCGAACGTTGGTTAGAAGATAATGTACATTGAGGAATATTTGTGTTAAATGAACGCTATGCTCGCCAAATAGTCCTACCAGAAATAGGAGATGAGGGTCAACAAAAATTAAAGGAATGTTCAATTGTTGTGATCGGTGCTGGTGGATTAGGATCTCCTGCACTATTATATCTCGCAGCTGCAGGAATAGGAAATATTACAATTGTGGATGGAGATGTTGTTGAAGAAACTAATTTACATAGGCAAATATTGTACAATGAAGCGGACATAGGAACAAAAAAAGCGGAAACTGCTGCTAAAAAATTAAAAGAAATTAATTCACAAATAAATATTAATTATTTTTCTGAATTTTTGAATAAGAAAAATGCTAAAAAAATCATTCAAAATCATGATATTCTAATTGACGGCAGTGACAATATCCCCACAAGATATATTTTAGATGATTTTTGTAAAGAAATAGGAATTCCTTGGGTGCACGCATCAATACATCGTTTTGAAGGGCAAATTGCATGTTTCAATATTTCAGGAAGTCCTGGCTATCGTGAATTATTTCCAGACACATCTTCTGCTGACAATGTTCCAAACTGTGCTGAAGCTGGCGTCATGGGAGTGCTTCCTGGAATTATTGGAACAATTCAAGCAACTCAAGCCATAAAAATTTGTTTAAACATTGGAGAATCTCTTGCTGGCAAAATACTATTAATTGATACCAAAACAATGAATTTTAGAACGATGATTTATGAAAAACAGATTAATAAAATTGAACAGGAAAAACCAAAAAATATTTCTGCAGTTGAAGTTAAAAATATGATTGATAATGGTTGGAAACCATTTATTATTGATTGTAGAACTGAGAAAGAGTTTGAAATAGCCAAATTAAATAATGTAAATTTATTAATTGAGCATACTCGAATTAACTCTGTAATTGATAAAATTCCTAAAGACAAAGATTTGTTGATTTATTGTCACCATGGATCAAGATCAATGTACACACTATCATATCTTTTTAATCAAGGATTTAAAGCAAAAAATCTGTTTAATCTAGCAGGTGGTATTGATTCCTGGTCTTTGAATATTGATTCTTCAATTCGAAGATATTAATTTGATTAAAAAATGAATATAATTAGTCGAGTTCATTAATAACATTCATGTGAAGGTGTCTCTACCTAGGTACGATTTACATGGCGAATCTCATCGTTGCAGACGAAAATAAAGGTAGAAGAGATCTACTCGCTGTAACTTTAGGAAGGGAAGGTTTCAATGTCACGAGAACATCTACATTAAGACAAACTGAAGGTACCTCACTTGCAACAATGCCTGAAGTACTAATTCTAGATGCTGAATGGAGGGCTGCTGATGCATTGGATACTGCTCAAAGATTAATGGCCGACCCAGAATTTTCATTTAAATCAAGAATTGTCCTTCTAAGTAGAGATACAAGTAAAGAAATGCTAATTTCTGCAGCAAAAGCCGGAATTCACGAAGTCCTATGTAAGCCACTAAATATGAATGTGCTTATTACCCAACTTTGGAAACATGCAAAAAAACAATTCGTCCCACCCCCTGCAGAAGTTAACACACATACATCACAAGGTTTTTTTGACGTAAATCTCTCACTTAAAGACCCTACTTGGGCTATGCCTATGCTACAAAATATGTTAAACCCAGAAGTGATTAATCCTCAATTTGTTGAAGAGATATTAGCAAAATTAGCTGAAAATGAAGTTGAAATAGAGGGGATAGATAGTGCTAATCTAGGTTCATTGTTAAAAACGGTGTTTGGACAATTATTAGAATCTCAAGTAGATGAAAAAGAAAATATCCAAGAAAATATTCAACAGGAAGAAATAGCAAATAAAAATGTTCCAAAATTAGGAACTTCTTTAGAAGATATTTTACAAGAAGAAGCAGATGAATTAACAGAAGAAATACTAAATAAAATGGAAGAAATACTTAGTGAAGAAATTCCAGAAATAACTGCTTTGGATGATGTTTCAAAAATTAAAGTAGATCCAGAATTTATTAATTTGGTTAAATATTCATCACAAAGTATTCAAGAACTTCTTTGGGAAATTGGAATTCCGGGTAGATTAAATGATCCAAGCTTGGGATTATGGGTTGAAGATTCATTAAAATCTATTGAAGACATCCTAAAAAGTGTTCCTGAAATACCAATTCATGAAGAAGAGTAACTAATTAAAGATTAATCTTTCAGCGATTTTTGATACTTTATCTGTATGCCCTGGTAATGTTGTCACATACATTACAGCTTGACTAACTTGTCTTGTTCTTAAAGCATCAGCTAATGGAGTATGTTCTTTAAACCACCGATATTTTCCATCTTCTCCTTCAATTCTAATATCTACTTGTGCCATTCTAGGTTCTGAAAGTAATAATTTAAGTGAAGGAACATCTATTGAAACATATCCTTCTGGAATTTTTGCTCTTGATGCAATTTCATCTTCTAATTGTCTACGTTTATGTCCATCTTGAGCGATTTCTAATAAAGATTGGATTTGATTTTCGTCTAAATCTTGTTTTCTACGCGTCATAGCAACCTTAAACATTTGACGATATTTTATCCTACGAAGAATATCTTGTTGAAAACCACCTTGTTCGTTTAATAATTGCCAAATTTCTGCATCAACCATCTTTTGCATATCAAGAGGGTCACTTGAATCAACTGACATTCTTTCTACCGCATGTGATAACATTACTTCTGTAATTCTTGTAACTCTATGGAAATAAACAGCACTATACATCAGAGCCCTTGCTGTTAACATTCCCTCTAATGCAGACAAACCACCTTCTCCAATTGCCACATTTCCTGCATGCTTCTGTAAACAATGTATTAATCTATGATGATCAATAATTCCATGTTTAACTCCAGTAAAATGTGCATCTCGTAAAAGATAATCAATTTGATCACAATCTACGGGCCCATGAACTAAATGCCCCATTGTATGATCTTCTGCACCAAAAAAATCATCTCCTTTATTCCAAAATAAACTTCTTTCACTACCTTGAGCATCAGGACCTCTAATCAAATCAGCAATTTCTTTAGGGTCAAGATTATGATTTTCTAAAATTTCTGGAACTGTTTTTCTTTCTGAAAAAACTGATTGCTCTCCATCTCTTAGGATATCATATTCTCCAGTAATAATTCCTTCTGTCACAGACATATGATCCATTCCACCCCTTTCATGAAGAATATGTTCTAAAGTATGAGAATAGGGGCCATGCCCAACATCATGTAACATTCCAGCAACTTGAACCATCGTTTTTTCATGATCACTTAAACCTACAGATTCAGACATTAATCCACCAACATGGCTTACTCCTAAACTATGTTCAAATCTAGTATGATGTGCTCCGGGAAAAACTAAATGCGCTAATCCTAATTGTTTAATATGAGATAATTTATTAAATTCTGGGGTTGAAAGCAATTCTTTACGAGCCCCATCAATAATAAATGAACCATGAATTGTATCATTAACTACCTTGCTAACCATGTTATCCCTTAAACTACGCGAAGTGCTTGGCCCTCATAAAGAACCGCATTAATCAACTGCAAATAATGAAATTTAACATCAAATTCTTATCTATTTGAATTTATAGCCCTCTAATGCAGAATAAATCTTGCAAAATAATAGCAATTGCAGGCGGAAGTGGAGCTGGAAAAACCACATTAGCAAAAAAAATTTCCAAATTTTTTGCAACTGATGAATGTGAAATTATAAGTCAGGATAATTATTATCTCGATTTAAGTGACAAATTTGATTATGATGGAGGTAGTATAAATTTTGATCATCCAGAAATGCTAGAGCTTGACCTATTAGCTAACCATCTTGAATTATTAAAAAAAAATAAAAGTATTAAAATTCCCTGTTATGATTTTAAAACTCATTCAAGAACTTCGAAAACTAAAGTCATTAAACCCTGTGAAATTATTCTTGTTGATGGAACGCTAATACTAAGTTCGGAAAAGTTAAGTGAGATTTTTGATTTGAAAATATTTTTAAATATCTCTGAAAATATAAGATTAGAAAGAAGAACTAAAAGAGATATTGAAGAAAGAAATAGAACTTTTGAAGGTGTAATAAATCAATGGAATAAACAAGTATTACCAATGCACAACAAGTTTGTAAAAACATCATTATCTTCTGCAGACATAATTATTTCTGACAATGAAAATATTAATGAGGTTGTAAAAGAAATATTAGCAATGATTTGTAGAACATAAGTTCATTTCCTCATATCTATTTCATCCCATCCACCACTAGCAAAATCTTCTGATTCAAAAGCAGCATTTATTTTCATTTCCTCAGAAATGTTATTTCTAAATTTCTTACGACTTGATACACCCCTAACTTGTTTGACAAATAATAATAATAAAATTATAGAGAATAATAAAATAATTATTGAGATTATATCATCAAATTCTAAATTTGAAGATGATTCTGAAGATTCATTATTCAAATTACTACACGAACAACCATCTGGAGTACCATCGTCATCAGAAGGTCCGACTAACATTCCTATTGAACCATCAGGACAAGTACATTGACCCACTATGTTTTCCTCATTATTATTTTCTTCAATAGTTGTATTTTCATTTTTATTTGGTTCCTCAGTTACAATCTCAGAATCAATACAACTAATTCCATATTCCCATTTTGTCTCGTCATTTGGACATTCATCTACAATGTCTGCAAATCCATCTCCATCTTGGTCTATACAACCAATTACTCCTTCGCTTGAGGTCCCTGCTTCATCAACACAATCATCAAATACATCAGAATAACCGTCATTATCGGAATCTAAACATCCAAATTTATCAATATAAGATGTCCCGAAAGTTAAGACACAATCATCACCATTTAGGCCATCCTCATTATCACCATAACCATCATTATCACTATCTGACCACTGAGTTGATTCATTAGGGAAATCATCTAAAATATCTCCATACCCATCTCCATCTGAGTCAAGACAGCCTAGTAATCCGACTTGTGAGCTAGTTCCAAAAATTTCAATACAATCATCTGAAGTATCACCATTAGGATTATCGCCATACCCATCTCCATCTGAATCTTTCCATTGGCTAGAATCTTGAGGAAAATCATCATCAAAATCTGCAACTCCATCACCATCTGAATCAATACATCCAAGGTATTCTTCTAAATCTGATAATCCATATTCATCTGGACATTTGTCTGCGTATACTCCATCAGGGTTATCTCCATATCCATCACCATCTGAATCATTCCACTGTGTTGGATTATAAGGCAAATCATCATTTAAATCCGAATATCCATCTTCGTCTGAATCAACACATCCATTCCTATCAATCCAAGAAGTACCTGATGTTTCTAAACAATCATCAGAATTGTTTGCAGGAGGGGGATTGTCCCCAAAACCATCTCCATCTGAATCTTTCCATTGGTCTGAATCCCATGGGAAGTCTTCATTTTCATCCCCCCATCCATCACCATCTGAATCTGGACAACCTAAATATTCAATAGAAGAATTACCAAAAACATCAGGACAAGAATCTGCAGAATTTCCAAAGGGGTTGTCTCCATATCCATCACCATCTTCATCACTCCACTGTGTTGGATCTGTAGGAAATAAATCTGGATCAATTCCACTTAAGTTGTCTCCAAAACCATCTCCATCCGTGTCATTCCATTGTGTTGGGTTTTGAGGAAATCTATCTGGGTAATTACCATCTAAATTATCTCCATAACCATCACCATCTGAATCACTCCACTGTGTAGGATCAAGTGGAAATACATCGGCTCCATTGGTTTCATTCCAATCTAAATCAGAATCTGAGTACCCATCACCATCTGAATCGGGACATCCATTTCTATCTTCAGTTGAATTACCGACAACATCAATACAATTATCAAAATTATTTGCAGGAGGGGGATTATCTCCAAAACCATCTCCATCAGAATCTGTCCATTGAGTACCATCTAAAGGAAAAGCATCTACATCACCATTTCCTCGATCAATTGTTGGCCATCCATCATTATCTGGATCATCATCTCCTTCCCAAAAACTTAATCTCACATCCTCATAACCATGAGCAACTACAAAATTAATTCCATTTGGACTCCAAGCAATATCAAAAACGGAGGGGTCTGGAGTAGACTCATCACCCGAATTACCCGACATGATATCTACAATAGAGCCAGATAAGGCATTGAATACTTTAACGGAATCTCCGTCAACACCATACCAAAAAGCTGCTGCTGCTACTTGCCGACTATCAGGACTAAATTCTACATCTAAACAACTTGTAGAAAGTTGTTGATCCCATTCTTTTGTCCAAGAAATAGTGTCATAAAGATAAACTGAATGGCCAACATTAGTTGATTCGTATTGATCACAAATTGCAAGCATATTACCATCTGGTGACCATGAAAGCCCATTCACTCTTGGAAAATCTGTAGAAGTGATTGCAAGTGGAACTCTAATTTCATTAAATCCATTATTTGGATCTAGCAAGAATACTTCTCCTGCACCGCCAAGAGCAAGAATATTGCCATCAGGACTCCAATCTACTGAATCATAATTATTATCTTTATTTGACGGGTCATAACGCCCAATTTCACTCCAATCTGTAGAGTCTAAGATTACAAGCCCACCATCATTATCATTTGACAAGGTCTCTTTTGCAATTGTTACAGCAACCATACTTGAATCAGGACTAAATTCAAGATCTGCGATTAAATCATTAGTGGTTCCAAAATCTGTTGTTAAAGTATCTACAAGAGAAATGGTGCTACTACTAACTAGAGTTGTTACATCATAAACTAAAATCTCTTCAAATTGATTTCCTGCAAGAATATATTCTCCATTTGGGCTCCATTCAACTTCATAAATAGGACGATCTTCTGATTCTGTCACAGACAAAATAATATCTCTTGTACTGGTTTCAAAGATAGTTAATGCTCCTGAATCATCACCAATCACAATAAAATTTCCATCGGGTGAAAAATCAACTGATTCGATATCTCCTGAATCGTCCCAATCAATCACTTCTATTTCATTAAAATCTCCTTGTGGGGATGTCCAAAAATCATTAAGATCACTTTTCCCATCTGAATCTCTATCTGGACAGCCCAAACGATCAATTACACTATCTCCTTCAGAATATGGACAATCATCATTAATATCTAAAACTCCATCTGAATCAGAATCATTTGCATGAACGGGGATAAAAAAACATGAAGTGAAGAGGAAAACTATCACTAATAATCCATGACGTTTGAATACTTCCCCCATAACACCCCTCATTAACCGCGAAAACATTAATAGTATATTATCGATTGTTTCAAAGTATATAAAATATAATTAATTCTAAAATGTCAAGTTTATTCACAGTGATGCTTTCCCGAATGCATGAGCGGATTGCCAAATATGTGGGGTGAAGACTGGATTCCACAAAAACCGCTTGATTTGAAGATAGAAATTAATTCTAAAATTGCAAAAAATGAATTTTTAAGGTTTATAGTTGAACGTCATGAGGGGCACTTAAAATTAATTTCTTCTGCATGGGAAAAAATAATTTCAAAAAATAAAATAAAGTCATTTGATGGTGAATCTTGGCATAATTTTTCAAAAGAATTAGTCAAATTGATTTGTGAATTATTTATTTTAAGGATCGAACCCTCTGAATTAAATGAAATCGAAATAATACCAAGAAGAAATTTGAAAGACTTCCTAGATAGGAAATCAAAAAGATTAGCTATCGATTTACATCTCACTCTAAGAAGAATAGCTTATTATCATACAATTTCACTGGATATGAGAAAAGAATGGCACAAACTAATGATTCGAACAAGATTTACTGATGAGCATCTAAAATCCCTATTTATGGAGGGAGTAGAAACTCCCAATGGGGGGAAATTTGGAGGTAAAGGTTTTCGTTCTACCTGGCAAGAAACTGTAGTTTCTGTTGCATCTGCACTTGACAAAAACCAAGATAGAGTTGCGCCAATGATTAGAGACATGGGATTATCACTTGCAATGGGAGATACACCATTAAATGTAATGGCTGCTCAAATGGGTAAAATTGGATCTCCAATGGATGGTGGACAAAAAGATGCAGGTGGAAGAGATTTACACATTGGTGCTTGGGAACGTGGAGTTTTACCACCTACCGCTCCATTACCTATTGCTTCTGCAACTATTACGGGGTTAGCACTTGCATCAAAAACACTCAAGGAAGATAGATTTCATGTAGCATTAATTGGAGAAGGAGCATCATCAAGTGGAGAATGGTGGGAAGCAATTAACTTTGCTGGAATTAGAGGATTACC